>Ga0247727_10006973_pt1 | contig 21861 bp, 14 predicted proteins | sample WisWelCaveWW1625_FD_202498 | JGI IMG/M metagenome (GOLD analysis project Ga0247727, IMG submission 202498) | Biofilm microbial communities from Wishing Well Cave, Virginia, United States - WW16-25 | ecosystem: Environmental > Aquatic > Deep subsurface > Groundwater > Cave microbial mat | place...
TCTTGTTCCACGACAGCTTCCATCAGATCCCCTTCCTTCAAATTGGCCTTGCGGCGCGTGGAGGCTGGCAGCGTAATCTGTCCATTGCTGCGGACTTGCAGATATTCAGCCATCTCATGCTCCTTTCTGAAATCCTGAGTTCCTGATTTCTCGTAATTTTACAGTAGTCTCGAACTTCAGTCAAATAAGTAGATTGATGGGTTACCCTAAAAGCCAGAACAGCGCCCTGTGTTCAGTTGGGATGTTGATTGTCTGTTGTTCTTCATTGCCAAAAGCGGTTGGCTCGATCTCAATAGCCTCCGTCTATATGAACAGCAAAAGAATTGTTGATAAAATCCCCATTGCAGAAAGGAAATTATTGACTGGTATCCTGTCATGTTACTTTAACTCCAAATCAGTGGAACATGATAATACAATGAGGTCGCGTAGTCATTGTTTCTGTCGCTTTCGCTTAACCCATTGGAACCAATCTCAGGACCTACTATGCTTTTTCTTAGACTAAATTTCGGTCTAGTGAATAAGACTCTTATTAACCAATGAGTTGAGAACATCCAAAGAGGCTGGCAAATCCATTATAGTGAGCGTCGCCTCCAATGTGCATCCGCCGACGAAAACGGACAGCCAGCGAGATAAGGAAAAGACTCTGGCGGTCCCGACGGGGGTTTGAACCCGCGGAGGGTAACTGGCTTGGTATGTGAAAAGAGGGCATTATGCCTTGCTGGTCTCTTCTCTTGCCTCTCTGCGAACTTCTTGACCACGACTCCCAACCCTGTGAGGGGATTCCCTAATGTTGCTACAACGCACACTAGGTGGATGGTGCAAGTTGCCAGCACCGGAATCAAAGCTTTCCGCCTCAGTAGTGATGTTGACCTAATTTAATATGACAACCAAATTCTATGTCAGTTGCGAGCTACTGCCTCCCCAAATTCGCAGGAGGAGCGAGCAGAGTTTGGTATCGCTGATCAGGGACCGACTTGCCCAGCAAAATAAATTGACATAATCTGATATGCGCTTTCATAGTGGTGGTATCATCTCAATATGACCACTACCACCGCCCAAGCCTTCGCGAATATTGCATTCATCAAATATTAGGGCAATCGCAAGAGCGCCTTACATCTCCCTTTGAATGGCTCGACATCGATCGACCTTAATGAACCGATGGTCACTTGGCAACCGACTGGGCCAAGAAGTTTGCGTCTGGCAACTGCGCCATGAAAAATGAAGAGCGACTCGAAGTGAGTCGCTCATTAATATTGATGTAGTTCTTAGAGTCACTGGATATCAAGTACAGGTAAAAGAAGAATAGTAGCTTCCACTGATGGAGTCTAATGTTTGGTTTGAGCACCTGCGAGGGGACCCCCTCCCACTACCGTGTATGATAAGATCAGAAATTAACTCTGGCGGTCCCGACGGGGGTTCGAAACAGCGACGCGTAACTACTTGACGCTCAGTGATGGATTACCTTTTCATTATACCAGGCCACCATGCTTCTATTCAATTTTCGGCGGCCCAGGTACGGCATTGGGTGGGAGGATATATCATTCATGACCATGGATTTGTTACAGTGCACGCAATCTGCCTCTCCTTCTCGTAATTTTCGTTGCTTTATTAGTCTGCGCCGACGAGCGGCCCAATCTGCGAAATCCCTCCAGGATCCACAGATTGTTTCGTTGATCCCGAAAATGCGGCACCCCAGTTACTAACCCATCTCGCAAGGTTCTTTCGGGGACGCAAAGTGTTTCAGCGAGTTCACATACCTTGTAATGCATAGGCAGCACACCCAGACTCTTGACAAGTACGAAACGGGACACACGACTACGCGGCATAGGTTAACTCGGCGTCCATCTGAACAAATCCGCGGCTAATTTCCATCTTACATGCAAATAATGGGGGGGTCCCACCCTTGATGCCGCCTAGGGATACCCTGCGGCTAAGACGCCGCAGGGTATCCCTAGCCACAAGTAATCACTGCGAAAACTATGTGGATTACGTGTTAGGTCCATCTTGGCATCCATCCTTGTCGTAAAGGGATACTGACCAACTTAATTTGTGTAAGAGTCTCACAGAGACATAATTTGTGAATATAAATGAATTAGGCGAGTATTCCTAGCCAACAAGTAATATGGAAGTTCCGCGCGTGTATCATGAAAAGCTAAGCGATAACCGATGGGGGCAAACGTCCGAATCTATTCGAGCCAGAGTACAAGTTGTACGCAATATTCAACTGGAACATTTTGCGAATACCGATTAAGACTCTGAGTTCTCTGCATGTCTGTGGCAGATTTGGAAGGTTCTTAGTAGCGCTTCGCTTTATTCACATAGTTTTAGTATGAGATCAATGGGTTAGGAAACTTGTTTATCAGCGGTAGATTTTGCGTATGTAATTTTTCCAAAATACTAATCGTGTTTTCGATAGTATAGAACGTTTCCGAGGATTGAGGCGAACGGTATTTCCTGATCGTATTGACCGGCCTGTGGAGATTTTGATATTCCTTTGGAGTACAACCGTAATTCTTTAAAAATGCCTGATACAGATATCGGTAATCGGAAAACCCGCATTCCATACAAATATCTATTAACTTCATACGTTTCTCCATGAGCATTTCCCTGGCATGACTGAAGCGTAAATTATTCAGATATTCTTGAAAGGTCTGATTCAGATTGTCTTTGATAAAGTGTGACAAGTAGGTCATCGAAAGATGTTCTCTCTTGGCGATATCAGATAACCGAATCTTATTCATGTAATTTTCGCCTATATAGTTCAATATGCGATTCAGGCGCTCGGTTCTCTGGATGTTCGCCTTTCTCTCTTCTTCGGACAGAATATGATAGGGGAACTTATTGAAAAATATCCAAAACAACTGGTTCAACAGGCTGATGCACGAGAATTCATATCCAGGTTGTTTGGCATAATACTGGTAGGCGATTTCTATCATGAGAGCTTTTACATAGTCCTGGTATTCTTTTGTCACATGCTGATCGATATCGTGTGAATCAAAATGAAGAGCGGATATAGCGGGGTAATAATATGAACAAAATTTGGGGGACACCTGTAAGCAAAGGATGAGAGTGCCTCCTTCAGATGAGTGGAATTCATGCGGTTGATTGCTATTAATAAGAACACACGAATTTGGCTCTAAGTGATATTCATCTGTTCGAGTTCTAGTTGTGACCTGGCCATCCAGCACAAGAATCAACTCGATATCCTCGTGTAAATGAGGGGTTCGATAGTCAAGATTGACCAGGAATACATTTAGGTAATTGATATATGGATGTTCAATGACCTCAACTTCATATTCATTCTTCATCTGTTTTCCTCATGCACAGGGTTCTTTCAAGGATCTGAACCAATCATGATCTTTTCTTGGGTTTTATCCTGCAAATTTTATTATAGCAAAATTGTATGGTGATTCGGGCGAAATTGGTAGTTCTGGCGCAAAATGCGCAGGCGGACAGCAAACTTGTCGGTTTTTTTAGACAAATTAGTCAAAGCAGACCCACAAAGATATAAATATAATGCTCTTATCGACTTAATACCCTTGGACACACCTTGCCGTAATGAACTAAAAGAAAAGGGGTGTCCCAGCAATAGCCACTAGAACTGGCACTTACAAGCGTTGTATTTCAAGGGCTCTTCTATTAAACAAAGGAGATATAAGTTATGGCAACCACAGCAAAAGAATTGCAGTCAGTAGTAGACGGTGATATCGCCCATGAGAAAATCAGGGCCGGGGAGAAATTAGCCTTTGCGTTCGTCATCTTTAGCAACACCCCATACAGCGCCCTACTCACGACCTTTCTGCTCATTTTTTATACCGACGTCGTCGGTCTTAATCCCTTTACTGTGGGGACACTTTTCCTGATTGCCCGGGTGGTGGATGGCTTCAGTGATCCCATCATGGGATATCTGGTTGATCGCCTTCCGCGCACGAAATTCGGCAAATTCCGCACAGTGCTGATTGTCGGGGCCATCCTGGCCGGCGTGAACTACATTTTGGTCTGGTTAGGACCGGCCCTGGCGCCGAGCGGCAAATTGGCCATTGCTTACATCAGCTACCTGCTGCTTGGTTTCACCTACGATCTCCCCAATATTGCTCAGAACAGCCTGATCCCAGTAATGACAGCTGACGATAAGGCTCGTAATACGCTGGGCCTTATTCAAGGATTCGTGGCTGTAGTGGGGGGCGCGTTTTTCGCCATTCTCGCTCCTATCATTCTAGAGGCCGGCAATTCGAGTTTGAGTGCATATTCCACGCTCATCCTGTTGGTAGTGGGGCTAGTAGTGCTCACTTCAATTATTGGCGCGCTTGGTGTCAAAGAACGCGTCATGCCCGTACAAGCGCAAACTCACGTGGCGCTCAAGGAATACCTGAATATTTTCAGGCAGAGGCCCTTCTACTCGTACTTGGCCTTCCTCATGTTGTTTACGGCCGCCTTCTTTATCTCCAGCGGGGTGGGCGCCTATTTCTTCACCTATGTGATTGACGATCTGAGCATGCTAGGCCTGATTTCGTTGTTGAGTCTCGTCGGGCTCCTGCCCGGCATATTCTTATCCGGGATTTTTTCCGAGCGCCTAGGCAAGAAGAAAGTCTTGGTGCTAGCCTCGGTAGTGATGATGGTCTCATTGATGATTCGCTGGATCGACCCGACCTCGATCCCGTTGATCTTCACCTCCACCATTTTGACTGGCTTCCTGTTTGGGGTGTTTGTGCCGATCAACGCGGTGATGGGTGCCGACGTGGTTGATTACATTGAATACAAGCTGAATCACCGCTCTGAGCCAGCCGTTGCCTCCATCGCCAGCTTTGCCTCGAAATTCGGAAGCGGCATTGCGGCCGCGATACCCGGCTATGTCTTGGGATTCGCCGGATACGTCGCCAATAGCCAAGTCCAGCCTCCCGCCGTAATCAGCGCCATTATTTTCACCGCAGTCGCGGCTCCCATCATTGTCTACGCGGCCGCTGGCCTCATCTTCGGCTTTGGCTATGACTTGGATAAGGAACTCCTTCAAAAGGTTCAAACAACCTTGAGCGAGCGGCGCGCTGCCAAACAGGCTGTTCAACCGTAGATTGCTCATTCACCGGGTCTATTTCGCGCTTACTCGACGGCCAAATGCGAATTGATAGCTGCGCCCACTATCGTGGTAGCACCCCCCTAAAACGTGGAAGTGCATAAACCTTGCGGAAAAAGGGATTCATTGGCAAACTCTTGCAACTACCAAATCACAAGAGAAGCCAATGAATCCACAAGAACTATTTTGCCCTGAAATTGCTTGTCCCGCAAGAGGACAAGTTGGAAAAGGAAACATCCATGTTCACAGTCTGAAAGACAAGCGCTGTATTTGTGATGTATGTGGAAAGACATTTGCAACCACATCCGGCACGATCTTTTATCGGTTGCGCACTAATCCAGTAACCGTGATGCTTGTCCTGACCTTGTTGGCTTACGGCTGTCCAGTGCAAGCGATAGTCAAAGCTTTGCTCTTGGATGAGCGGACAGTACGTGATTGGCAACACCGCGCAGGCAATCATTGTCAACAAGTTCACGAACATTTGATAGAAAACAGCCAGCATGATTTGGAACAGGTGCAAGCAGATGAGATCAAAGCAAAAACGCAGTTTGGTACGCTGTGGATGGCATTTGCGATTTGGGTGCCTACCCGTTTGTGGATAGGCGGAGTCGTGAGTCCCAAACGCGACTTGGATTTGATCCAGTCCCTGGCAGATAAGGTGCGTCAGATGGCTTTGTGTCGTCCGCTGTTGCTGGCGGTCGATGGGTTAGCCAGTTATGTGAGTGCATTTCGGACTGCATTTCGGAGTAAATTCCCTCGCCAAGAGGCAGAAGCGGGACGCTGTAAGATGATATCTTGGCCAGACATTGCCATTGTGCAAGTGGTTAAGCAACGCACGGAAGGCGTATTGAACGTGGAGCGACGGATTGTGCAAGGCGCACACGACATGCTGATCGGGCTCATCGAAAAGACACAAGGACAAGGCATGATCAACACGGCATTCATTGAGCGTCTCAATGCTACCTTTCGTCAACGCATCTCACCCTTGACGCGACGTACTCGCAATCTAGCACAACAGGCTGAGACCTTGGTGGCAGGTATGTACCTTGTGGGTTGCTTCTATAACTTCTGCGATTTTCATCATAGTCTGCGTTTGAAGTTGTCCGTTGGCTCTTTTCGTCATCGTTGGGTGCAACGCACTCCCGCCATTGCTGCAAAATTGACAGATCATCCATGGACGCCTGCTGAGTTGTTCAATTTTAAAGTTCCGCCCCCGCGCTGGGAAATACCAAAACAACGCGGAAGACCGTCCGCTATCACGCTGCAACTGGCTCAACAATGGGCTGCGTGACCACGCTTAAGTGTGGTGACACCACTATCGTCATTGTGCTGGTCAAGCGTGTGCGGTGAGCCTTTTACATGCTAAGCCGACATAGGATATTGACTAATGAATAAAACCTTTTGCAATCCTTTGAATTTATCATACCGATATCAGCATTTGAGGTTGTTCGGGAAGTGGTCATTTTTTAGAGAGGGGGCAGATCCAACTCTGATCTTCTTCAAAGACAAATACTATCTGTTCGTTTCCATGTCCGTCGGTTTTTGGTACAGTGACGATCTGGTTGAGTGGCGATTTCATGAAAACAAGAATCTGCTCATTTACGATTATGCTCCGGATGCCAGACAAATTGGGGATTATCTCTATTTCTGTGCATCCCGGCCGGGCGAAAATGGTCCTATCCTGAGAACGATGGATCCACTCTCGGATAAGTTTGAGCAAGTATCAAGCACATTTGAATTTTGGGATCCAAATATTTTATCTGATGACGATGGCAGAGTATATTTCTATTGGGGGTGTTCTCCCAAGACCCCGATTTATGCTGTAGAACTGGATCCACAGACCATGACGCCTATCACCGAAAAAACCGCATTGTTGAAGGCGGATCCGTCCGCGCATGGTTTTGAGAGACAGGGAGAAAACTGCGATCCGAAAACAAAAAAGGGCTTGGTTGCAATGCTCGCTGCCAGAACCCCATATACCGAAGGTCCCTTCATGACCAAGTATAACGGCAAGTACTATCTCCAGTATGCTACACCCGGTACCGAGTACAACACTTATGCAGATGGCGTATATGTGTCGGATAAGCCACTGGGACCATTTGAATTTGCCAGTTCCAACCCTTTCTCAAGCAAGCCAGGCGGGTTTATTAACGCGGCAGGCCACGGCAGCACCATCCAGGATAAATACGGCAACTGGTGGCATACCTCTTCCATGAGGATTTCAGTCAATCATATGTTTGAAAGACGTGTTGGGTTGTTCCCCGCTGGATTTGATGAAGATGGCGTGATGTTCTGCAATCAAAATTTTGCCGATTATCCAGTCTCCATTCCAGACGGTATGTTTGATCCGTGGGCGATTCAACCCCAATGGATGCTTTTGTCCTACAAAAAGAAGATCAAGACTTCTTCCAGTCAGAAAGGGCATGGACCAGAACTCGCGGTCAACGAGGATGTTCGCACCTGGTGGAGCGCAGCTACAAATAAGGCTGGCGAATATATTGAGCTGGATCTGGGCGAATCCCATGCCGTCCATTCCATCCAAGTGAATATTGCGGATGGAAACCTCAAAGTTTCGAAGCACCGCAAGGAAGAAATTGTTGGACATCCTTTGATGAAACGCTTTATTGAAACCAACAAGATGCAATCCAGGTACACACTCGAAGGAAGCCGCGATGGCAAGGAGTGGTTCGTACTGGAGGACAAGCGCAATGCCGAGACTGACCTGGCGCATGACTTTTTCATCTATCCGGATGGGAAACAGCTCCGCTACATCAAGGTGACAGGATACGAATTTCCGTACGGACAATCGTTCAAGGTCAGTGGGCTTAGAGTATTTGGGAAAGGCAGCGGCAGCAAACCGGCCCAAACCGAAGTCACCGCCAGGCGCACCGGGGATCTCAATGCCTTGATCCGTTGGAATAAAGTCGAGAATGCTCAGGGATACAACATCCGTTATGGCGTACAGCCGGACAAACTTTACCTGAGCTGGCTGGTCTATGACAAAACGGAATTGGATCTTTCCACGCTCAACAAGGGCAGCAAGTATTTTGTTTGTGTGGATAGTTTTAATGAGAATGGAATCACTCAAGGTAAAACGATCGAGGTGGGCAATCCATTATAGAGCGTGCGAATCTGCCATTGGACTAAGCGCCCATCACCCGCCAGTATTAATTTCTAAGGATGATGCATTGAAAAGAGGAAGAAATGTTACGAAAAGAAGACAGACTGCGGTACCACGGAAAAGCCAGAGCAATCGTTTCCCAGATGACATTGGAAGAAAAGATCAAACTGATGAGTGGCAGAACCAGCGTATGGACGTTAACAATACAGTTTATCAGTAGCGGTAGCAGAGGTTACCACTTTCGGCCATTCCCAGCTGGTGGATGCGAGCGGCTGGGCGTGCCCGAACTGCTTTTTAGTGATGGACCAAGGGGAGTTCTCCCTGGAAGTTCGACCTGTTTCCCGGTCACGCTGGCAAGGGGCGCGTCCTTTGATCGAAATCTGGAAGAACGGGTCGGCGAGGTGATGGGCAAAGAGGTCCGGGCTGTTGGAGGCAATCTCTTTGGTGGCGTCTGTATCAACCTGCCATATAACCCGGGGTGGGGAAGAAGCCAGGAGGTGTACGGTGAGGATTCCATGCATATGGGAAAGATGGGGAGCGCACTGGTGCGCGGTGTGCAGAAACACAATGTCCTCGCCTGTCTCAAGCATTATGCATTCAATTCGATGGAGTTGGCGCGTTTCAAGGTCAATGTCAAAGCCGATAAACGCACGGAGCGGGAGGTCTACCTGCGCCATTTCAAGGAATGCATCGATGCCGGCGCTGCGGCCGTTATGAGCGCCTACAACAAATATCAGGGAGAGTTTTGCGGTCAAAATGATTATCTGCTCAACCAGGTTTTGAAAGGTGAATGGGACTTTGACGGTATTGTCATCACCGATTTCGTGTATGGTCTAAAGGACACTGCGAAGGGTGTGAACGGCGGGCAGGATGTTGAGATGCCAGACGGCGTTCATTTCTCCATGAAGAAAATGAAGGCGGCGATCAAGAATGGATTGGTGAAAGAGGAGACCATCGACAAAGCAGCAGTCAGGATCGTTAGGACCCTGCTGGCTTTCAAAGAGGCGAAGGATCCGCAGGAATATTCCCCGGACTTGAGCGCCTGTGAAGAACATGTCAACCTGGCCAGGGAAGTCGCAGAAAAATCGATTACGCTCCTTAAGAACAACAACCAAACCCTTCCGTTCGATGCCAACAGGACAAGTAAAGTCGCGCTGGTCGGTGACCTGGGCGCTGTGCAGAACACCGGCGACCATGGCTCCAGCCATCTCAAACGGGTAAAAGCGGATACGCTCTTGGAAGCGCTCCAACAAAAATTCGGCGTAGGGAATGTCATTTTCATCAAAACGAAGGATGCACGGAATTCCATCGATCAAATTTCAAAAGCCGATGCAGTCATTATCATGGCTGGAATGCGCCATTCGGATGAAGGCGAATATTTATCCACCAGCACCAAAATCGGCGGTGACCGGAAGAGTAGCCTTGGGCTACCCCAGAATGAAATCGATATGATCACCCGCATTGGCGGGATCAATAAGAATACCGCGGTCGTACTGATCGGCGGGAGTATGTTGATCGTAGATCCGTGGTTCGAGAATGTGCCGGCCGTGATAATGGCTTACTACCCGGGAATGAAGGGCGGCCTGGCAACAACTCGTGTGCTGTTTGGCGAGGTCAATCCAAGCGGGAAAATTCCCTTTGTCATCCCTTACAAAGAAAGCGATCTTCCCCAAGTGGACTGGTTGGCAGATGAACAGGTGTATGGGTATTACCATGGTTATGCAAAACTGGATAAAGAGGGCGTTCAGCCGAGACTGCCCTTCGGTTTTGGGCTGTCCTATACGACTTTTGAACTTGGGCAGATCCAACTAAAAAGTATTCAAGGCGGAACCGCAATCTTTGAGGCGGAAGTGAAGAATATCGGGACTCGCGCAGGCGGAGCGGTCGTTCAACTGTATGTCGGTTGGAACAGCAGCCGCGTGGACAGGCCGGTGAAGCGACTCCAGGATTTTGCCAAAGTCCATCTTGATGCAGGCGAAAGCAGGAAGGTGGAGCTCAGGGTTCAAAAGAGCGATCTTGCTTACTTTGATGAGGCATCTAATGCCTTCGTCGAAGAGGATACTGAATATACAGCTTATGTCAGCAATTCATCTGATATTTCCAATGTTGCTGCCATACCGTTTCAATTTCAATAGATAAGGAACAGTAAATGAATACTATGTTCCGATCAGCTTTCACTTTCTCGTACAAAATAAACAGTGGTAAGCAAAAGTAACAAATCACCGAGGAAACTATGATTCTCTTACAGTTCAGAACATCGCAGGAGTTGCATCTCGGTGTCAAAACCAAGAATGGGGTTGTGGATGTCACAGCCGCGCTGAGCGATGCCCCGTTGGGCGAGCAGCACAACGCGGTCCCGACAAGCCTCGCGGCCGTTTGCGCGGGTGGGTCAGTGGTGTGTGAGGCCTTGGAGCGTTTTCTGCAGTCCCTACTAGCTTCTGACTCGGCCCAACGCTGGCTGCATGATGAAGCCACACTGACGTATGGTCCCAGTGTTGTGAGTCCTGGCAAGATCATCTGTGTTGGGCTTAATTACCGCCGCCATGCCGTCGAGTCGGGGATGGCAATCCCGACCACTCCCGTGCTCTTCTCGAAGTTCAGCAACACGATTTCAGCGCCGAGCGAGCAGGTGGTGCTACCAGCGAACGCCGTAGAATATGACTACGAGGCGGAACTGGGTGTCGTCATCGGGCAGCGGGCGAAGAATGTCAGCGAGCAGGATGCCTTGAACTATGTTCTTGGATACTGCAACATAAACGATCTGAGCGCGCGTGACCTGCAGATGCGTACGAGCCAGTGGCTCCTTGGTAAGACCCTTGACCAGTTCATGCCGATTGGTCCGTATCTAGTCACTGCGGACGAGGTTGGCGATCCTCAAGCGCTGGACATCCGCTGCTGGGTCAATGGCAATCTGCGCCAGAACTCAACCACCGCCGACATGATCTTTAGTATTGCCTACCTGGTGAGCTATCTTAGCCAATACATGACCCTCGAACCAGGGGACGTGATCTCCACCGGAACGCCGGAAGGCGTAGTCCTCGGGATGAAAGAAAAGCTGTGGCTCAGGCCCGGCGATGAGGTGTCTGTCGAGATTGCAGGGCTTGGGCGGCTCACGAATACAATGGGCGCCCCCAGTTTGAGTGAATGAACAGTTGAAAGGAGTAAAAATCATGGAAAACGAGAAATTTCTAGTGATAGGGGCACTGGGTTGCATTGGCGCTTGGGTTGTCCGAAACTTGATCCGCGAAGGCGTCCCAACGGCAATCTTTGATCAGGCCAGCGACCCGCGCCGCTTGCGACTGATCATGTCGGAGGAAGAGTTGGCACGTGTACAGGTGTTGACCGGTGATATATCGGACCTGAATGCTGTCGAAGGCGCGCTGAAGGATACGGGCACAACCCATGTGATCCACCTTGCGGCGTTGCAGGTACCGTTCTGCAAGGCTGACCCTTCACTTGGGGCACGGGTTAATGTGGTGGGCACGGTAAACATCTTTGAAGCTGCCAAGCGTAGCGGACTGCGGCGCGTTGTGTACGCAAGCAGTGCGGCCGTCTATGGCATCAGCGAAGACTATCCCGAGGGGCCACTTGGGCACGACGCGCCGCTCCATCCCCAGACACATTATGGCGTCTACAAACAGGCCAACGAGGGCACAGCCCGCGTGTATTGGCGGGACAACGGGATCTCAAGCATCGGGCTGCGCCCCTATGTGGTTTATGGCCCGGGCCGCGACCAGGGCTTGACCTCAAGCCCCACCACCGCGATGCTCGCCGCCACCCTCAACCAGCCCTACCAAATCCCATTCGGCGGGCGCTTTGACTTGCAGTTCGCCGATGATGTAGCTCAGGCATTTATCCGCGCCGCGCGTGTGCCCTTCGATGGGGCTGATGTGTTCAATCTCCGGGGCAGCGTTGTCCATATCCGTGAGATCGTCGCGGCGATCGAGGCGGCCGTACCAACCATGCGCGGGCAGTTCAGCTTCAAGGATGTGCCGCTCGGCTTCCCTGAGGAGATGGATGGAACGCCGTTGCTGAGTGTGCTCGGTTCGCTGCCGCAAACACCGCTCGCCGAGGGCATCGCGACAACCATCACCACATTTCAACGGGCGCTTGCGGATGGGCGGCTCGCGCCACGCCTGCCATGAGTGGATGAGGAGGTTCATCGATGAAATCATTACAAGGCAAGGTGGCGATTGTCACCGGCGGCAGCCGCGAGATCGGAGTCGCAATGGCGGAAGCGCTCGCTGGTGCCGGCGCAGCGGTGGTCATCGCACACCATGCCGAACCGGAACTGGCAGAGCCAGCCATCGCGCGCATTCGTGCGGCTGGTGGGCAAGTACTGACCCAAGTAGCGGACCTGTCCAGTGTTGCGGAGAATCAACGGCTCGTTGCACGGGCGGTCGAGGCGTTCGGCCGGCTTGACATCTTCGTAGCCAACGCGGGATTGACCATGTGGGAATCGTTCCTCGATGTTGCTGAGGCGACCTGGGATACCGTTGTGGATTTGAATCTCAAGGGCTCGTTCTTCGGTGCCCAAGCCGCTGCGCGCCAGATGGTTGCGCAGCGGGCGACGGCTCCGGGCGATCCCTATGGCGGTCGGATCGTTTTCTCCTCGTCGGTCACTGGCGTTGTGGCACTGCCCAAGTGTTCGCCATACGCCGTGACCAAGGCGGGCTTGCGTCATATGGCGACTGTGCTGGGTCTCGAACTTGGTCAGTATGGCATCACGGTCAACGCGCTGGGCATTGGTGCAACGGTGAACGAGCGCAACCTGCGCGACGACCCGGAGTACGAGTCCCACTGGGCTGGCGTGATACCGACCCGGCGGTGCGGCCAGCCTGAGGATGCCGCCGCCGCACTGCTGTACCTTGTGTCGCCGGAAGCGGCCATGGTCAGCGGCCATACGCTGATGATTGATGGCGGTTGGACAACAGTCGGCCACACGCCGTAGGGCGTGGTTGGACCCATGAAAAAAACACTTTATAAGGGAAGAGACGCATGGCATTATACGTGAGCGAACTGAGAACCAACGCTCGCACGCTACCGCTTGGGATTGATACAAAGCAGCCAGCGTTTGCCTGGAAGCTTGTGGCCACTGGGCAGGATGTGCTGCAGACGGCCTACGCGATCCAGGTGGCGGACTCCGAGCAGTTTGGGGATGGTGTCATTTGGGACAGTGGCCGGATTGAGTCCCTGGCCCAGTTCGGTGTGGCGTACGCCGGCCGGCCGCTCGAGTCGGGACGTCGCTACTTCTGGCGAGTGCGTGTGTGGTCCACTGACGAGGATGAGCCTGGCACGTGGAGTGCACCGGCTTGGTTTGAGACCGGCATCCTAGACCCGGCACTGTGGCGGGCGCGCTGGATCAGCGGTCCGGCCCCGAAAGACAAGCGCGACTACCGGGCGCTCTACCTGCGTGGAACAGCGAATCTGCCAGCGCCGGTGGTGCGGGGGCGGGCATACGTGTCGGCGCTTGGCTGGTATCGCTTCTTCGTCAACGGCACCGACCTGACCGGCCCAGCGCTCGTGCCGCGCTGGACTCCGTTCGAAAGTTACGTCGAGTACCAGGCCTACGACGTTACCAAGGCGTTCCACGAGGGCAGGAACGTGCTGGCGATGGCGGTCGGTGATGGCCGGTTTCGCGGCGCGCTTGGAATCGGGAACCACCAAGCGACGTACGGCGACCGGCTGGCGGGTTTCATGCAGATCGAGCTCCAACTGGCCGATGGCAGTACGCTCACCTTTGTCACCGACATTGGGTGGTACGCTGGCTTCGGCCGGATCGCCACCTCCGATCCGAAGCTTGGCGAGCGGGTCGACTTGCGTATCTCCGACGATGATTGGTTGACGGGCGAGACCCTGCCGGAGCGCTTCGCTCCGGTGGATGTGCTTGACGACCAGGGCCCCCTAATCGCCGAGGAGACCGAGCCGGTAAGAGAGACCGAACGGCTGCCCGCCCGATCGGTGACTCGGACGCCTTCAGGGAAGCAGATTGTCGACTTCGGGCAGAACTTCGCTGGGGTAGCCCGCCTCAAGTTGCATGGCCCGGCTGGGACGACCGTGCGGCTGACCCCCAGCGAGGTCCTGACAAGTTCCGGCGAGCTGGACACTGACTACATCCAAACAGCGGGCTTCGGCCGCTGGCACCAGTATGACGAGGTGGTCTGCGACGGCAACGAGCATTGGTGGCAACCCTGGTTCACCATCCACGGGTTCCGCTACATCGAGATCGACGGGCTGCCTGGCGATCTCGACCTAACCGACGTCGAGGGTGTAGTGCTATCCTCCGCTCTGCCCCAGACGGGCCACTTTGCATGCTCAGACCCGCGCCTCAATCAGCTCCATCGCAATGTATTCTGGAGCCTGCGCTCCAACTTCACGGACACACCGACGGACTGCCCCACACGGGAACGCGCTGGCTGGACTGGCGACATCCAGGTATTCGCCCCAACCGCTAGGCTGTTCGTCGACATCCAGGCCTACCTGCGCCGCTACTTGCGCAACCTCGCCGCCGAGCAACTGCCTGGCGGCCACGTCCCGATCTTCATCCCCAAGGAGAGCCGCTCGCCGTCCGGCTGGCAGTTGGCGGCGTTGCAGATCATGGCCGCCTCAGTGGGCTGGGGCGATGCCGCTGTGCTGCTGCCGTGGACACTCCACCGGTACTATGGCGACCAGGATGTACTAGAGCGGCAGTATCCGAGCATGAAGGCGTGGGTCGATCAGCTTGCCCAACGAGCCCATGACAAGCGTAGCCTACGCCGGCGTCTACGACACACCTTCCGGTCTGACGTCGACCCTTACCTCCTGGATACAGGCTTCCTCTTTGGGGAGTGGCTGCGCCCAGGAGCGGACGCGCTCAAAAGCTTCCTCGACGCCCAGCGCCACGGCTCGGTAGTGGCCACCGCCTACTTCGAGCACTCCAGCCGATTGCTCGCCCACATTGCGACATTACTCGGACGGGCGGAGGATGCCCATCACTACCATGATCTGTCTGACAAGGTGCGTGCGGCGTGGCGGGCGATGTTCCTGCATCCAGCTGGACGAATCGGCACCGACCGACAGGACGACTACGTTCGCGCCCTCGCCTTCGATCTGCTTGAGCCAGAGGAGCGGCCGGCGGCCGTGGACCGACTCGTGACACTCATCGAGCAGGCGGGCGACCATCTGGCTACCGGCTTCCTGTCCACGCCAATGCTGTTGCCGGCGCTGGTCAATGGTGGTCGGGCGGATGTCGCCTGGCGGCTGCTCCTGCAAACCACCAATCCGTCGTGGCTATATCAGGTAGAGCGTGGCGCGACAACTCTGTGGGAGACCTGGGAGGGTTATAAGCAAGACGGTAGCGCCAAGGAGAGTCACAATCACTACGCTTTTGGCGCCGTTGCCAACTTCCTCACGGAATATATCGCCGGGCTCGCCCCAGCCGAGCCCGGCTACCGGGTGCTCAATGTACGGCCCCTTGTCGGTGGCGGACTCACCTGGGCCCGCGCCAGTGTGCAGACTCCCTACGGCATCGCCGCCAGTAGCTGGCGCCTGGACGGGGATCAGGTGGAGCTCGAGGTGATTGTGCCGCCCGGCGCCAGGGCGGAGATCCACCTGGGTGACGGGCGCATCGACCGTGTTGGCTCAGGCACGCATTGGTTCTCGTGGGAGCACAACACGGCTGCCGGAACGGCAGCAACAACGTTCGTCTAATAAAGGAAGGACTCTTATGACTACTCCGACAACCCAGCCCACGCGCCGCTTCCGCTCACGCGACTGGTTCGACGACCCCGCGCGCATCGACCAAACCGCCCTCTATTTGGAACGCTTCATGAACTACGGCGTCACACCTGAGGAGCTGCGCGCAGGCAAACCGATCATTGGGATCGCCCAGACTGGCAGCGACATCTCGCCTTGCAACCGCATTCATCTGGATCTCTCACACCGTGTGCGCGATGGCATCCGCGACGCCGGTGGAATCCCGATGGAGTTTCCCGTTCACCCGATCTTCGAGAACTGTCGCCGACCGACCGCGGCGCTGGATCGTAACCTGGCGTACCTGGGATTGGTGGAAATCCTGTATGGCTATCCCATTGACGCTGTTGTGCTGACCACAGGTTGCGACAAGACCACGCCAGCCGCGATCATGGCTGCCGCGACGGTCGACATTCCCGCCATCGTCCTGTCGGGCGGGCCGATGCTCGACGGCTGGTTCGAGGGTGAGCTGGTTGGTTCGGGCACCATCATTTGGAAAAGCCGTCGACGACTGGCCGCTGGACTGATTGACGAAGCCGAGTTCTTCAACGCGGCGATGGCATCCGCGCCGTCCTCCGGCCACTGCAACACCATGGGGACAGCCTCGACCATGAATGCCGTAGCCGAGGCACTCGGCCTGTCTTTGCCTGGGTGCGCGGCGATACCCGCGCCGTATCGCGAGCGTCCTCAGATGGCCTACGCCACGGGCAAGCGCATCGTCGAAATGGCCTTCGAAGACCTGCGTCCATCACAGATCCTGACGCGCGAGGCCTTTCTGAACGCGATTGTCACCATCGCGGCGATCGGCGGATCAACCAACGCGCAGCCACATCTGATGGCTATGGCGCGCCATGCCGGAGTGGAGATTACGCCGCGCGACTGGGCGCAAGGCTATGACATCTCGCTGCTCGTCAACATGCAACCTGCGGGTAAGTATCTGGGTGAGCGTTTCCATCGCGCTGGTGGTGTGCCTGCCGTGCTATGGGAGTTACTGCAAGCCAACAAGCTCAACGGAGATGTTCTAACGGTCACTAGCCGAACTCTGTCCGAGAACATTGTCGGGCGCGAAAGCACAGATCGCGAGGTTATTACGACTTATGATGCACCGTTGAAGCCGCAGGCCGGATTCTTGGTGCTCTCCGGCAACCTCTTCGATTTCGCAATTATGAAGACGAGTGTGATCTCTGAAGAGTTTCGCCATCGCTACCTGAGTGAGCCCGGTCGAGAGGGCGTGTTTGAAGGTCGCGCGGTGGTGTTTGACAACGCCGAGGACTATCACGCCCGGATCAACGACCCCATGCTGAACATTGATGAGCACAGTATCCTCGTCATTCGGGGTGCTGGACCTGTTGGCTGGCCAGGCTCGGCGGAAGTTGTCAACATGCAGCCGCCGGATGCCTTATTGCAGCGGGGGATCACATCGCTGCCTACCATCGGGGATGGGCGGCAATCCGGAACTTCTGACAGCCCCTCGATCCTTAACGCGTCGCCTGAGAGCGCGGTAGGCGGCGGACTGGCCTGGATACGGAGCGGCGATGTGATTCGCGTTGACCTCAACGCCGCGCGCTGCGACATGCTCGTATCGGATGAAGACATCGAACATCGCAAGCAAGAGGGCGCGCCGGTTATTCCGCAAAGCGCAACGCCTTGGCAGGAAATCTATCGCGCCACGGTGGGCCAGCTTGACAGCGGCGCGGTTCTGGAAGCTGCGCTGAAGTACCGCGGTGTCGCGTCGAAAACGCCACGTCATAATCACTGAGTTCACCGCGATGCCAAGCGTCGCTGATGGGAAGAATTAATTGTCGCTTCAAAGCCCGCTAGCAGGTTGTCGGAGAGCAAACTGGTAAACTTGAAGCATGAGTCGAAAATTTAGGAACCCGGATTACGCAAGAACGCTGAGTACGCCAATCCAACTGGGGGATGCGTTGCCTGCAGACCACTTGGCGCGTTTTGTTGTGGACATTATCTCACAGCTCGACTTGAGCAAGCTATATGCGGGCTATGCCGAAAGAGGCGGCGAAGCGATAGCGCCAGAAGTATTGTTGGGACTGCTCTTTTATGGCTATGCCACAGGTGAATTCAGTTCACGCGGAATAGAAAAGGCGAGCCACGAAAACCTGGGCTTTCGTTATGTAGCTGGCGGACTACATCCAGATCATGACACAATTGCCAACTTTCGGGCGACATTTTTGGTAGAGGTAGAAGATTTATTTGTGCAGATCTTGATCTTGGCGCAGTTGGCAGGGAAGTTGAAAGTGGGGAACATCAGTTTGGATGGCAGCAAGATTCACGCGGATGCTTCCAAAAGCCAGGCGGTTAGTTATGGGCGATTAATCCAAATGGAAGCAGAATTGCGAACAGAAGTTGGCAAGTTAATTGAATGGGGCGAAAACGCAGATCAAGGTGAAATTCTCTTGCCAGAAAGCTTGGTAATTGAAGATGAGATTACATTGCGCAAGAAGCGTTTGGAAAATCTGGCACAAGCGAAAGCCGTGTTGGAAGCCAGAGCCAAAGAACGTTATGCAGCAGAGAAAGCTGAATACGATGAAAAAGTGCGAGAGCGAGAAGCCAAAGCACGCAAACAGCGCAAGCGACCTCGTGGGCGGGAACCCAGACCGCCGGAAGCAGGCCCGCGCGAGAAAGACCAATATAATTTCACAGACCCTGAGTCGCGTATCATGAAAAACGGTACCAATGCTGGCTTTGACCAGCATTACAATGTCCAAGCCGCTGTAGATCAAGACAGTCTGCTGATTATCGCCACGTCTTTATCCAATCATCCCAATGATCAACGCGAAGCTGAACCAACATTGGAGGCGCATTCCCCTCGTTTGGGCAAACCTTCTGCCGCCGCATTAGACAATGGTTTTTTCAGCGACCACAATATTCTTGTTTTTGAAAAACGCGGTATAGAGCCTTACATCGCCACCGGACGCGAAGCCCATCGCAAAGACTTGAATACCCTGCTGGGAAGTACACTACCCGTACCCCCCGATGATGCAACACCGCTGGAAAAAATGGCGTATAAACTTTCGACCGAAATTGGACGAGCCATTTATCGTTTACGAAAATGTACTGTCGAACCCGTGATTGGCATCATCAAAGAAATCCTGGGCTTTCGCCAGTTTTCTTTGCGAGGCTTGAAAAAAGTAACCGGTGAATGGTGTTTGGTTTGTCTGGCTTTCAATCTCAAGCGATTCCATAGCCTAATCACAGCCTAGCAGTCTGAGCCTACCTCCTAATAATACGATTGGAGGCTTCACGTTAATGAATGATTGGAGCATACCCCCCCCCCTGCTTTTTTGCTCGGCCTACCCATTTTAGGAATACAAGTATTTATCTCTCCGACAACCTGCTAGAGGATCAAAATGATGGAACCTGAAAAGCTGGACGACTTTCTTGACGAACTGCAACGCCAGGTTGATGGTGATGTTCGACGTGACCCGGGCAGCCGGACTCTTTACAGCACCGACGCCAGCATTTATCAGGTCACGCCATATGGTGTGTTTATTCCGCGTTCTGTGGAGGATGTACAAGCTGCGGTCACCTTGGCGGCGAAATACAAGATGCCTATTCTGCCGCGCGGAGCTGGCACGAGCCTCGCCGGGCAAACCGTCAACGAAGCGCTGGTCATTGACACCACCCGCTATTTGGATCAGATCATTACGGTCAATCCGGAAGAGAAGTGGGTTCGGGCACAGGTGGGTGTTGTCCTTGCTTCGTTGAATAGTCACCTCAAGCCTTTTGGACTCAAGTACGGTCCCGACCCGGCGAGTGGCAATCGTGCCGTGTTGGGTGGTATCGTGGGGAACAATTCTTCCGGGTCGCATTCCATTTTGTACGGTATGTCCGCCGACCACGTGTTGGAAACCCAGGTGATTTTGTCAGATGGGTCGATGGCAACGTTCGCGCCAAAGTCACCCGTAGAATTGGTGCAATACGAACATCAAACCGGATTGGAAGCCCACATCCATCGCCAGATGTTAGCGCTGGTGCGCGATCCGCGTAATCTGCAGATCATCCGCAACGGCACGCCTCCGCATTGGAGACGATGTGGAGGATACAACCTGGATCGCCTGACAGATGGCGATGGGTTTTCATTCCGCTGGCAATATGACCCACGCTTCAATCTGTCCAAGTTGATGTGCGGCAGTGAGGGGACGCTGGGATTTATCACAGAAGTCAAGCTCAACGTAGTGGATGTGCCCAAACGGACCGGACTGGCGGTTGTCCACTTCGATGATCTGCGTACCGCGCTCGAGGCGGTACCGATCCTGCTGGAGGTTGATCCGACTGCTATCGAATTACTGGACTTTTATGGAATCGCCCTTGTCAAGAATGCTCCCCTTTATGCCAGCATGATGAATACCTTCCTCCAAGGTGACCCCAACTGTATCCTGATTACCGAGTTCTATGGAGAGACCCTGCCTGAGATTGAGGGAAAATTACAAAACCTGCGCATCTACCTACAAAGACACGGGGTACGTTTTTCAGCGATCACAGCCTTGACTGAAGCGGCTGACATTCAGGCGGTATGGAAAGTACGTGAAGCCAGTTTTGGGATTTTGATGGGGATGCGCGGCGACAAGAAACCGCTGGCAATCGTGGATGATGCCGCTGTTCCACCAGACCATCTGGCGGATTACATCACCCGGTTGGAAAGTTTCTGCAAGCAGGAGCTCGATCACGATGTGGCCTACTTTGCCCATGCCAGCGCTGGATGCCTGCATGTCCATTCTCTCCTGAATGCCAAACTTGCTGAGGATGTGGCGAAACTGCCTAAGATCGCCCAACATGCTGGCGAACTGTTGAAAGAATACGGAGGGGTACTTTCAAGCGAACACGGTGATGGACGCTTGCGCAGTTGGCTCAACCCGTATTTTTATGGCGAAGAAATGTACGGATTATTCAAGCAGGTCAAGGGTATTTTCGATCCGCACAATCTGTTTAACCCTGGTGATATTGTCGATGCCCCAGCCATGACGGATGGTTTGCGCTACGGCGAGTCCTATCGCGCCATAGCCCTTATACCCTTTCTGGACTACACAGCAGACCAGGGTTTCGATCGCGCAGTGGAAATGTGCAACGGTGCGGCAGTCTGCCGTCAATTGACTGGTTCGATGTGTCCCACCTTCAAAGTCACTCGCGAGGAACAGCACAGCACCCGTGGACGCGCCAATATGCTGCGCGCCGTCATCTCCGGCAAGGCAGATCTTGCTTCGCCGGGCGTTTCTGAATCGTTGGATCTATGTCTAAGTTGTAAAGCCTGTAAATCCGAATGCCCGTCCTCCGTGGATGTCGCCAAGCTGAAAGCAGAATATCTTTATCAGTATTATCAAACTCACCCGGTTCCACTCCGATCACGCTTCTTTGCCTACTCCGGCGATCTCAGTCGCTTTGCCGCAGGTTGGCTTGCTCCCTTGTCTAATGTAATCCTGCAAAACCGCTTGGCACGTGGAATAATGAATCGCATTTTGCATCTTGCGCCACAGCGTCGCCTGCCCTCTTTTGCCAGTCAACCGTTTGACACCTGGTACCGACACCACAAGCGATCCTCCACAGACACTTCACCTCGGCAGCTCGTTTTGCTCGTAGATGTAATCCATAATTTCAACGATACCGCGATTGCTCGAGCGGCGTTCTCTGTGCTGGAAGCCTGTGGCTTTGATGTGATCGTCCCTCCAATACACGACCTTGGACGCGCCGCATTCTCTAAAGGGGATCTGCAGCTTGCTAAACGAAAAGCTCAACAGGTATTACGGATACTCACTCCGTATGCCGAAAAAGGATTGCCGATCGTCGGGCTGGAACCAAGCGATATCACCATGCTGATTGATGACTATACTGAACACGGGCATAAATTGCGGATTTAAGTTAGAGTTATTCAGCAGTCTGGTAAGATTGGCAAATGACCATCCAACTCCAGTTTACGCCAGAG
>Ga0247727_10006974_pt1 | contig 21861 bp, 22 predicted proteins | sample WisWelCaveWW1625_FD_202498 | JGI IMG/M metagenome (GOLD analysis project Ga0247727, IMG submission 202498) | Biofilm microbial communities from Wishing Well Cave, Virginia, United States - WW16-25 | ecosystem: Environmental > Aquatic > Deep subsurface > Groundwater > Cave microbial mat | place...
AACCCCGGAAGCGCTTTTATCGCCATCACAGACCCCGGCACTACGCTCGAGTCCTTGGCCAAAGAGCACCGTTTTTGGAAGACTTTTTTGGCGCCCGAGGACGTGGGCGGCCGTTTTTCGGCTTTGACCGTGTTCGGCATGGTGCCTGCCTGCGTCATCGGCGCCGACGCGGCGAAGCTTTTGAACGGCGCTGAACGGATGATGGCCGAGTGCTCCATGGAAGTGCCGCTCGAGGAGAATGCCGCGATGGCGCTGGGTCTGGGCATGGCGGTCCTCGCGGAGGAAGGCCGGGACAAATTGACGCTTTTGACCTCCGAGTCATTGGCCTCTTTCGGGGATTGGGCGGAACAGCTCGTCGCTGAAAGTACGGGCAAGGATGGTTCAGGGGTTCTGCCGGTGGTGCGCGAGCCGCTCGAGCCCGCCGAAAATTACGGACCGGACCGTTTTTTTGTGGAGCTCGCGTTCGAGTCCGAATCTAGGACCAACACCTCTGGCGTTCAGTCCTTGATACTTGCCGGGCATCCGGTCCTGTCCATTTCGATGAAGACGGCCTATGATCTTGGAGCGGAGTTCTTCCGGTGGGAAATGGCGACGGCCATTGCTTGCGCTCTTTTGAAGGTGAACGCGTTCGACCAGCCTGACGTGCAAACAGCGAAGGCCGCGGCGAATAAATTCCTGGAGAAGTCAAAGTCCGGCATTCCGGCACAAGTTTTGGATTCGGACATGACGCTTGAGACGTTTTGGGAGAACGCGGAGCCCGGAGATTATGCCGCGATCCTGGCTTTTTTGCCGGACCGTGACGGCATCCGTCAGCGCCTTTTAAAACTGCGCGACGTGATCCGCCAGCGCACCAAGCTGGCCGCGACCCTCGGGTTCGGCCCGCGTTACCTGCATTCGACCGGCCAGTTGCATAAAGGCGGCCCGTCCAAAGGCGTTTTTATTTTGATCACTTCACCCTCGGCCGAAGATCTCAAGGTGCCGGGCGAGGATTATACGTTCGCCGGGCTGGAACTGGCCCAGGCGATGGGGGAATTCGAGGCCTTGCAAAACAAGGCACGCTGGGTGATCCATATTCGACTGTCTGAATTGTCCGAATCCGCGCTTGATGAGGCCTGTATTCGCATCGCGGGGGCGATCCAGACTCCGGTGGCGGAATGAAATTCACTCCGACCCGGATACCGGACGTCCTTCTGATCGAGCCGGAGATCTACGCGGACACGCGGGGGTTTTTTTTCGAATGCTATCACCGAGAGGAGTTCAGAAAGAACGGCGTGACGGCAGATTTCATCCAGGACAACCACAGCGTTTCGGTGAAAGGTGTTTTGCGCGGCCTGCATTATCAGGTCGCGCCGAAAGAACAGGCCAAGGTCGTGCGCGTGGTGCGAGGCGAGGTTTTCGACGTGGCCGTGGACATACGGCCGGGCTCGCCGACCTTCGGGAAATATGTGAGCCAAATCCTGAGCGCCGAAAATAAAAAAATGCTTTTTGTCCCCGTCGGTTTCGCGCATGGGTATTTGACGCTCTCAGACGAAGCGGAGTTTTTTTACAAGACCTCCCAGTTCTATTCGCCGTCTGATGAACGCGGCCTTCGCTGGGACGACCCGGATATCCGCGTCATTTGGCCGAAGATCGACAAGCCCTATCTTCTTTCCGCCAAAGACAAAACCCTCCCGGGCCTGAGAGAATCCAAATCTTGATCTTTTCCGACGATCCGGTTTCGTTCGCGGAAGCCTCCTCCCGGATCCTGGGTTCGTCTTGGGCGGCCGTGGATACGGAGGCGGACAGCCTCCACCACTATGCCGAAAAACTATCGCTTTTGCAGGTGAGCATCGAAGGCGAAGATTTCGTCATTGACCCTCTTTCTTCCATCCCACTCGCGGATTTTTTGAAGAAATTGTCCGAAAAAGACCTTATTTTTCACGCGGCTGACTCCGACGTACGCCTTTTAAAAAAAGCGACCCCTTTTTCTCCCAAAAAAATATTCGACACCATGATCGCGGCCCAGCTTCTGGGTTATGAAAAAATAGGTCTTCAGAGCCTTGCGGAAAGGCACTGCGGCGTGAAGCTCTCAAAGACCGAACAAAAAGCGGATTGGTCCGAGCGGCCTCTCGAGGACAAGCTCATCCGTTACGCGGCGAACGACACACATTACCTCAAGGTCATCTCTGACGCGATGCGGGAAGAGCTCAGGGCGCTCGGGCGCCTCGACTGGCATCGTCAGCAATGCGAAAAGCTCCTTGAGACTTTGGAGGCGCTCGAGCCGGAAGAGGATGACCGGGCCACGGCATGGCAGATCAAGGGCGCGAGGAATTTGAAAGGCAAGGGACTCACTTTCTTGAAGGCATTGTGGCAATGGCGCGATACGCTTGCCCGGGAAAGGGACAAGCCGCCGTTCAAGGTCTTGAATTCGGAATATTTGGCGCAGATGGCGGAGTGGGCTGCCGCGAATCCCGGTGTTGACGTGGGCGAATGGAAACAAGCGCCTCGGAACGTCCGGAACGAGCATCGCACCGCGCTCAACGCGCTGTTGGTCCGCGCCATGAATTTGCCTCAAGCGGTCCTTGAGCTTCCCACCAGGAAGACACCGAAGGTCCGATGGACGGAAAAGGAGACGAAGCTTCTAGGAGACCTTAAGACCGCGCGAGACAAGCACGCGGCGGAACTCAAGATCCTCGCGAGCCTGATCGCGACGAACTCGGTCCTAGAAACGCTTGCCGCTCAAAAACCCAAGGACATGCAGGCCTTGAAGGCGACGGGTGCGATGCTTCCTTGGCAGATAGAGGTCGTGGGGGAAGATTTTTTAAAGGTTTTGCAGACGTTGTAGGGGCGACCGGCCGGTCGCCCCTACGGCGCCGTTATTTTCCGCCCCCGAGCCACCCCTTATTTTCTTGTTTTTTCGGGGTGTCGATGAGCTCACCATCCTCCATATCCTTGGCGACCGCGTAACCTCCGACCGCTCCGCCGGCCAACAGGGCCGCAGCGCAACCGGAAAGAACCGGGGCTGATAGGATCATGAACACGAGGAACCAGGATGTGAGATGGAAGGGATCTCTTTGTCTCATGTCTGCTAATCTAGCATAACGCGGAATGAGAATACAATAAAAGAAACGCATTTGGTATAATCGAACCGATGAGTTCTATTGACTTAAAGCATGTGGCCCGCCTCGCAAGGCTCCACTTTTCCGAAGAGGAATTAAAGTTTTTCCAGACGCAGGTCGCCCAGATCCTATCCTTCGTTGAAAAACTGAATGAGGTGAAAGGCCTGGAGAATGTGCCTCCCACGAGCCATCCTTTCTCGCTCTCGGATGTTTTCCGCGAGGACGAAGCCAAACCCTCTCTCGCACTCGAGGAGTTCTTAAAGAAATCTCCCCAGTCCAAGGGACGGTTCTTTCAAGTTCCCAAGATCATTGAAGACAAAACATGAACCAGGACCTTTCGCGCCTGACAGCCGCCCAGCTTTCGGAACTTTACCGGAAGAACGCTTGTTCGCAAAAAGAAGCGCTCGATTCCGTGGAAAAAAATATCCTCGTCCGTGACCGGGATCCCCGTCACATCCACGCCTATGTGCCGGACAGGCCTCGCTGTCCCATCCACCGGAAGGCGGACAAGGCCTCGCCTTTATGGGGCGTGCCCATCGCGGTCAAAGACAATATTTGCGTGGAAGGACTTGAGACGACTTGTTCGTCCAAGATCCTCAAAAATTTCATCGCGCCTTACCACGCGACGGTGATCGAAAAGCTTCTGGACGCGGGCGCCGTGGTCTACGGCCAGACCAACATGGACGAATTCGCGTTCGGCTCCAGCTGTGAAACGTCCTGCTACGGCCCGACCCGGAACCCGAGGGATCCGGAGCGTGTTCCGGGCGGCTCCTCCGGCGGCTCAGCCGCGGCGGTGGCCGACCACACGGCTTTCGCGGCGCTGGGCTCGGACACGGGAGGTTCCATCCGCCAGCCGGCCGCTTTCTGCGGCGTCGTAGGGATCAAGCCGACCTATGGCCGCGTTTCGCGTTACGGTTTGATAGCTTTTGCTTCGAGTTTAGATCAGATCGGGCCTATTACGAAAGATGTCCGCGACTCGGCCCTGGTTTTGGGCGCTATCGCGGGGCATGACCCAAAAGATTCCACGTCCGCGGATGTTCCCGTGCCGAATTACACGGCATTTCTCGGAAAGTCGATCAAAGGTAAAAAAGTAGGGGTTCTGAGTGACGGGGAGTTGAAGGGACTGGATCCCGCTGTGAGAGGGGCGGCCAAAGAAGAGGCCCAAAAAGTCATGGAAAGATTGGGAGCCCAGGTTGTCGAGATCTCACTGCCGAACATGAAGCATTCCGTAAGCGTCTATTACATTGTCGCTCCTTCTGAAGCAAGTTCCAATCTCGCGAGATTCGACGGCGTGCGCTTCGGACATCGGAGCAAAGAGGCCCGTTCGCTTTTGGAGATGTTCGAGAAGTCGCGCGGGGAGGGCTTCGGCGCGGAGGCCAAACGTCGCATCATCCTGGGGACCTACAGCCTCTCGAGTGGTTACTACGATGCCTACTATTTGAAGGCGATGAAGGTACGGACCCTGATCAAACGAGATTTTGATGAGGCGTTCAAAAAGGTCGACGCGATCATGCTGCCTACCGCGCCCAGTGCCGCGTTCAGGGTCGGAGAAAAGACCCAAGACCCGCTTCAGATGTACCTTTCCGATATCTTCACGATCTCCGCGAATCTCGCGGGAGTCCCCGCGATCTCGCTCCCGTGCGGTTTTGACGAGACACGAACGGGGAAGCCGCTTCCGATCGGCCTGCAATTTTTGGGAAGACCTTTTCAAGAGGAAGTTCTTTTTCAGACGGCGTACGCGTACGAGCAGGAGACCGGATTCCACAAAAAAATTGGGAACGTCAGTTGAGCGCGAAATACCTCACCACGATAGGGCTCGAGGTCCATGTCCAGCTGGCCACGAAGACGAAAATATTTTGCGGCTGCGCCGTTGAATTCGGGAGCGCCCCGAACAAGAATGTCTGCCCGGTCTGCCTCGGGCTTCCGGGCTCCTTGCCGGTCCTGAACCGCGAAGTGTTTCGGCTCGGCCTCAAGGCCGTGCTGGCCCTGGGGGGCGAACCGTCCGCTCTCGTCAAGTTCGACCGCAAGAATTATTTTTATCCCGACCTGCCGAAAGGTTATCAGATCTCGCAATTCGACCATCCGCTGGGCCGCGGAGGAGTCATCGAGATCCCGTCGGGCGGCGCGACAAAAAAGGTCCGGTTGAACCGTCTTCATCTGGAGGAGGACGCGGGAAAACTCCTGCATGACCAATTGCCGGATTCGAGCGTCGTAGACCTGAACCGCGCGGGAACGCCTTTGGCTGAAATAGTCAGCGAGCCGGACCTGGAAAGTCCTGAGGAGGCTTACGAATACCTGGCCTCCTTAAAATCCATTTTAAGGGCCGTCGGAGTGTCGGAATGCGACATGGAAAAAGGCCAGCTCCGCTGCGACGCGAACGTTTCCGTGAGAAAGAACGTTTCAGACGCCTTAGGCAAACGAGTGGAGATAAAGAATCTCAATTCATTCAAGGCCGTCAAAGCCGCGATCGAACATGAAGTCACCCGGCAATCCGCCGCTCTCGAAAAGGGGGAGGTCCTGACGCAGGAGACCCGGCTTTGGGATGATGACCGCCAAAAGACCTTCGTTATGCGTTCAAAAGAAGAGGCGCATGATTACCGCTATTTTCCCGAACCGGACCTCGTGCCGTTCTCCGTGAAAAAAGAGGAGATAGCGGCGACCCGGGCCGCGTTGCCGGAACTTCCGAAGGCCAAAGGGGAGCGGTTCATGGCGCAGTACGGTCTGTCGGCGTATGACGTCCAGATCCTGAATTCAGAAAAGGAAGAAGCTGATTTTTTTGAGGCTTGCGTGAAACGTTATCCGCATCCCAAGACCCTCGCCAACTGGATGACAGGTCCCGTGGCGGCGTACCTCAACGCGAAGTCCGTCGAATTCGGGAGTCTGGGACTGAAAGAGGAGTGGCTCATCGGCATGGCCGAACTTGTGGAGTCCGGCGCCATCAGTTTTCAGGCGGCCAAAGAAAAACTTTTTCCAGAAGTCGTGGAACAAAAAAAATCGCCGCGGGACGTGATGAAGGAAAAAGGCTTGGAACAAGTTTCCGACATCAAGCAGCTGGAAGGCTGGATCGCCGAGATCATTCTGGCGAATCCGAAGGTCGTGGCCGATTTTAAGACCGGGAAAGACTCCGCGGCCATGTTCCTCGTAGGCCAGGTGATGAAGAAAAGCCAGGGGAAGGCAAACCCCATCAAAGTGAAAGAGTTGATGAGCCAAAAGCTCGCTCGAGTCTGAGCCCATGAAAAAGATCTCTTTCACCGCGTTCGCGTGCGCTCTGTCCCTTATCCTCTTGTTCGGGCTTTTGCCGAAAGACTCGGCCACCGCGCTTTCCGACAAGAACACGTTCAAAAAACAGTTCGACCTTCTATTCTACGCGGTGTCGCTTATCCAGAACACCTATGTTCAGGAAGTGACGCCGGAGCGTCTTTTCCACGGCGCGATGGGCGGGCTCCTAAAAGCACTCGACCCTTACAGTCAATTTTTAGACGCCAAGGCCTATGAGGAACTTCAGGCCGACACTTCGGGGCGTTTCGGCGGCGTCGGGCTCGAGGTGAGTGTAAAAGGCGGAGTGCTGCACGTCATCGCGCCTCTGGAGGGTGAGCCCGCGGACGAGGCGGGTGTCAAGTCGGGGGACGTGATCCAAAAGATAGACAATATAGTCACCAAGGACATGACGCTCACGGACGCGGTAAGAAAATTGCGCGGCGAGCCCGGCAGTCTCGTGACCCTGACGTTGATACGAGATGAGGAGCCGAAGCCTCTAGAGCTGTCGATCCAGCGCCGTGTGGTCAAAGCCAACGGTGTTCGTGAAGCGAAACTCCTTGAACCCGGTATCGGCTATGTTCGTATCGCTGAATTCCAGGAGCGCACGCCTGCCGATCTTAAAAAAGAACTCGCGGGCTTGATATCTCAGGATGTTGCCAGTGTCATTTTAGATCTGCGCAACAATCCGGGCGGGCTTTTGGACTCGGCCGTAAAAGTGACGGAGCAATTCATTCCATCCGGTGGAATGATCGTATCCACGCGCGGCCGGAATTCAGTCAAAAACAGGGAATTTCGTTCCTCCGATCCCGAGCCTGTCCGTTTTGGCAAGATCGCGGTGATCGTCAACCGAGGCAGCGCTTCGGGTTCCGAGATCTTGGCGGGCGCTCTTCAAGACCATGATCTCGCGCGCATCATCGGAAAAAAGACCTACGGCAAAGGGTGCGTGCAGACCTTGACCGCTCTTTCGGACGGCTCTGCCGTGCGCGTCACGACGAGTTATTATTACACGCCGAAAGGCCGTTTGATCCATGAGAGTGGGATCGTGCCGGATGAGGAAGTGACCGAAGACCCGAAGAGCGGACAGGATAGGGCGCTGGAGGCGGCGCTGGAGTGGATCCGCGGCAAAAAATGAAAAAGAACAAGTTCTTGATCGTTCTTTCCATCCTATTTGTCCTGGCGGTCGCGTTTTACTCGGCGAAAGGGTTGATCGGGCCCGGCAAAAAAATATCCCCGCGTCCAGCTGTCGTCAAGAAAGCGGCGAAGAAGACCGAAAGGACCCTGCCGCGTCCGATCGGCGCGAAAATGGCCATCATCCTCGACGATTGGGGACCAAGCGCCGCGCTGGTGGATGAGGCCGTCGCGATAGGCCGGCCTTTGACGCTTTCCATCCTGCCCAATCTGAGGCATAGCCGTGACATCGCCGAGGCGGCCAAGAAGCATGGTTTGGGCGTCATGCTGCATATGCCGATGCAGCCCAAAGGCAAGCGTCAGCCCGCGGAGCCGCACACGATCTTGACCACGTCTTCCGAAGCGGACATCCTGAAATATCTCGAAGAAGCGCTCGCGAGCGTGCCTTATGCGGAGGGCGTCAACAATCACCAAGGTTCCGCGGCGACGAGCGACGAGCGTGTGATGCGCACCATACTTTCGTATTTAAAGAAAAAAGGATTGTTCTTTGTGGACAGCCGGGTTATCGCGACGAGCGTCGGCCGGAAGACGGCCGGTGAGCTCGGCGTGCGCTTCGCGCAGCGCGACGTGTTCATCGACAACGTCGCGGCCGTGGACGAAGTGAAAAGACAACTGGCTGAGGCCGGACGCCTCGCGCTACGCCGCGGCAAGGCGGTCGCGATCGGCCATGACAAGAAGCCCACGCTGGAGGCGATCCGCGAAATGGCGCCGGAGTTGGAGAAGAACGGCGTGAAATTAGTCCTTGTGAAGGAGTTGTTGGAATGATCACCCTGGGCATCGAAACCTCCTGCGACGAGACATCGGCGGCTGTCGTCCAAGACGGCCGGAAGATCCTCTCGAACGTGGTCTATTCCAGTCTCCTCGAGCATAAAAAGTACGGCGGTGTCGTGCCGGAAATCGCGTCGCGCTCACACTTGGAAACGATCTTACCGTGTATCCACGCGGCGTTAAAAAATGCGCGGCGCCGCCTGCCTGCCGGCAGGCAGGTGTCCCTGCAAAAGATTGATCTGATCGCGGTGACGAAAGGCCCCGGCCTCATGGGTTCACTTCTCGTCGGTCTGGCCTCAGCAAAGGCGCTCGCGTTCTCCCTCAAAATACCGCTCATCGGCGTGGACCACGTGCTCGCGCATGTGCATTCGGCTTTTCTCGAAAGGCGGGGACGGGCAGGTGTCCCGCCTTTGCGTTACCCCGTATTGGGTCTGGTGGTTTCCGGAGGCCACACCTTGCTGTTGCGGGTGAAAGGTCCCGGACGCGCCGAAGTTCTCGGACGCACGCTTGACGACGCGGCGGGTGAAGCTTTTGACAAAGTTGCAAAAATCCTCGGCTTGGGGTACCCTGGGGGTCCAGAGGTAGACCGATTAAGCCGTAACCAGGACACCAAACGGTTCTTCTTCAGCCGGCCCTTTCTTTCACAGGATTCTTTGGATTTCAGCTTCAGCGGGATCAAAACAGCTGTTTATTATCAAACGGAGCGGTTAAAAAAGGCCAAGCCGGTCAGCCTGCGGACGAAGTCGCAGATATGCGCGGGCTTTCAAGAAGCGGTCTGTGAAGTGCTCACTAAAAAAAGTCTCCGGGCCGCGAAGAGAACGGGACTTAAGACCTTGGTCGTCGGCGGCGGCGTGAGCGCGAACTCGCGGCTCAGGCGGATGCTGGCGGGTGAGGCGGCAAAAACGGGTTTGCGCGTAATATTTCCGCCGATGGCGCTATGCCAGGACAACGCGGCGATGATCGCGGCCCTGGGGCACGCGATGTATAAAGAAGGTCGGAAAGATGGGCTCGATCTATCGGGATACCCGGATTTTGACCATACTGTCATGACGTGTTAAAATATGGAAATTAAAAAAGAAGACTACAAAGAATTCCTCACGGAAGATTATTTGAGCCCCAAGGAAGCGGCGGCTCTTCTCGAGATCAGCGAAGAGGAGCTTCGCGGGCTCGTCCAAAAGCATCAGGTCCCCACGCATCAGGTGGCCGGCGCCTTTTTACGCCTCAAGAAAAAAGAGGTGGAAGAGCTCAAGATCAAATGGCGCATCGAGCGCGAGCTTTTTCCGAAGCCCCAGAAGTTCTTCGCGCATCAAAGCGCGGTCGCGCGCGCTGGTTTTTTCGGCAGGTTACGGGATTTCTGGTATTTCAATGATTTTTATATTTTGTGCTCCGTGTTGATCATGCTTCTTTTATATCTGATCCTTTCCACATAGTTCAATTTAAGGACAAAGCCCAAAAGACAAGCTCGCCATGAAATTCATCCTGTTGGACGGCAACTCCTTTTGTTACCGCGCTTTTTACGCCATCCGCGAGCTCCGCAGTTCGAAGGGTGAGCCTACGAACGCGATCTACGGTTTCATCACCATGCTTGAGAAGGTCGTGAAAGAGGTGGACCCCGACGGGGTGGTAGTGACCTTCGACATGAAAGGACCCACGTTCCGCCATGAGCGGTACGACCAGTACAAGATCCAGCGCACTCCCATGCCGGACGACCTCGTCACGCAGATGCCGCTCATCCAAGAGGTGGTCGAGGCGATGAATATCCCCATTTTCCAGAAAGAAGGTTACGAAGCGGACGACGTGATCGCGACGCTTTGCCGCGAGCTCAAGGCGAAAGGCCATGACGTTTTCGTGGTCACCGGCGACAAGGATATGCTGCAGCTCGTGGACAAAAGGGTGAAGGTGCTGAACCCCCAAAAGGAGAATTTTATCTACGACGAATCCGAGGTGAAGAAACGCTTCGGCGTGGGCCCGGGAAAGGTCGTCGAGATCATGGCCTTGATGGGCGACGCCTCCGACAATATTCCCGGCGTGCCGGGCATCGGCGAAAAAACCGCGGTGAAGCTCATCGCGGAATATGGCTCTCTCGAAGGCGTTCTAAAGAACATCGCCGGGATCAAGGGAGACAAGCTCAAAGAAAACCTCGCGGCCTACAAAGACCAGGCGCATCTTTCGAGGGAATTGGCGACCATCAAGGACGACGTGCCGCTCAAGGTGGATGTAGAGGCGCTGAAACGCCGCGAGCCTGACGCCGAGAAGCTCACCCAGCTCTACCGCCGGTTCGAGTTCCGGACCCTTTTAAAGAACGTTCCGGACGCCGGTGACAAGAATGCCGATGATCCCAAGCTCGCTTACCGTCTCATCGAGACCGAAAAGGGTTTCGTGGAATTGAAGAAAAAATTGGCCAAGGAAAAAATCTGGGCTTTCGATTTCGAGACGACGGATGTGAACCCGCTTCTCGCGGAGCCGGTCGGGATCTCTTTTTCTTTCGAGGAGAAAGAAGCGTATTTTGTCTCGTTCTCCGCCAGAGGCGGACCCGCCTCCGACGGGCGCGACAAGCTCGTCGCGAAGACATGTCTGCAGGCGCTCAAGTCCCTGTTCGAGGACCCGAACATCCGCAAGATCGGCCAGAACCTGAAATACGAGATCTTGATCCTGAAGAACTTCGGCATTGAGCTTAAGGGCGTCTGGTTTGACACCATGGTCGCTTCCTATTGCCTCAACCCGGCCAAGCCCAACCACAACCTGGACGACATCGCGATGGAACAGCTGGGAGTACGCATCACGTCCATCGAGGAGCTTATCGGGAAGGGGAAAGGGCAGATCAAGATGGACGCGGTGGAACTCGAAAAGCTTTACCGCTATGGCTGTCAGGACAGCGACATCACGCTCCGCCTTTCCAAGATCCTCGGTAAAAAGATCAAAGAAAAAGAATTGACCGAGCTCTTCGAAAAGATGGAGATGCCTCTTGTGCAGGTGCTCTCCGGCATGGAGTGGGCGGGAGTGGCCATCGACCGGAAGCTCCTGGCGGGCCTCTCGAAGGAGATGGAGAAGGAGCTGGCGTCCCTCACCAAGCGCATCCACAAGCAGGCGGGCCAGGAATTCAACATCAACTCCCCCAAACAGCTCGGTGAGATTTTATTTGAAAAGCTGGGCCTTCCTATGGTAAAAAGGACCAAGACTGGCGCATCTACCGATGTGGGCGTTTTGGTCGAGCTTTCCGAATTTCATTCTCTTCCCAAAGAAATATTAAAATTCAGAGAACTTTCGAAGCTTAAATCGACCTACGTGGACGCCCTGCCGCTTTTGGTGAACCCAAAGACGGGCCGGGTGCACACTTCATTCAACCAGACGGTGACGGCCACCGGGAGGCTTTCTTCCAGCGACCCGAACGTGCAGAACATCCCGGTGCGGACGGAGGAGGGGCGGAAGATCCGCCGGGCCTTCGTCGCCGGGTCGGCGAGATCGGTCCTGGTGTCCGCCGATTATTCCCAGATCGAATTGCGCGTGCTGGCGCATCTGTCCGGGGATGAGAACCTGATACGCGCCTTCCGCGAGGGCGCCGATATCCACCGGTACACGGCGAGTTTGATATTCGACGCGGATCTCGAGGCCGTGACGGCCGAGCAGCGTAGTTCGGCGAAGACCGTGAATTTCGGCGTTTTGTACGGGATGGGCGCTTTCAGTCTCGCCAAGAGCCTGGGGATACCCAACGACGCGGCGAAGAGTTTCATCAAGGCGTATTTCGACCGTTACCCGAAGGTCAAAAAATATTTGGACGGGACGATCGAGAAGGCGAGGAGGGACGGGTTCGTCTCGACGTATTTCAAACGCCGCCGGTACATCCCTGAGATCCATTCCAAGGATCCGCGGATGAAAAGTTTCGCCGAGCGCACCGCGATCAACGCGCCGCTCCAGGGTACGGCGAGCGATATCATCAAGATCGCGATGAATTCGATCGCCGAAGAGCTCCGAAAGAAGCGCTTCCAGAGCCGGATGATCCTGCAGGTGCACGACGAACTGCTGTTCGAGGGACCGAAGCCGGAATTGGAAAGACTGGTCGATCTCGTCCGGAACCAGATGCAGAATGCCGTGGAGTTTTGCGTGCCGATGGACGTGTCGGTGAAAACCGGGCCGAACTGGCTGGATATGAAAGAAATTCAGAGGTAAGTGGTAAGTGGTAAGTGGTAAGCAAGGAAAGCCCAAAAAAAAATTAAAGGTATTGTTTTGCGCCAGCGAAGTCGCTCCGTTCGAGAAAACGGGCGGTCTCGCGGATGTGGCGGGTTCGCTCCCAAGAGCGTTGGGTCTTCTCGGAGCCGAGATCCTGATCTTGATGCCGAAGTACCGCAATGTCGCCGTGACGTCTAAAAAGATCTCGGCGAACGTCCGGATCCGCTTTGTCGAAGAGGAACGATACTTCAACCGGGCGGGTCTCTACGGCAATGACTGGGGAGACTACCCGGACAATCTCCAGCGCTTTTCCTTCTTTTGCCACGCGGCGCTGGACTTGGCGAAGTCGGAAGGTTTTCGGCCGGACCTTGTGCACGGGCATGACTGGCAAACGGCGCTTTTACCCGTTCTTTTAAAAACAAAATTCGCGGCGGACCCTTTTTTCAAAAGAACGAAATCTATCTTGACGGTCCACAACATCGCGTACCAGGGGCATTTTCCCCACAAGCAGTTCGGAAGTTTGGGTCTGGACCCGTCGCTCTACTCGGTGGACGGTTTCGAGTTTTACGGGAAGATCAATCTTTTGAAGGCCGGACTCTTGTTCGCGGATGCCCTGACGACGGTGAGTCCGACCTACGCGAAAGAGATCCGCACCCAGGAGTACGGGTTCGGCCTCGAGGGCGTCGTCAAAAAGCGCGCCAAAGACCTACACGGTATTTTGAACGGGTTGGACACCAAGCTTTGGGACCCGGCCGTCGACAAGCGCATTCCGGCCGCGTACTCGGCCGCAGACATGAGCGGCAAACGCCGATGCAAGGCCGAGCTTCAGAAGCTTTGCCGTTTTGAGGAGGACCCGGACATCCCGCTTTTCGCGATGGTGACCCGGCTTGCGGAGCAGAAGGGGTTGGAGCTGGTTTCCGAGGTCGCGGACCGGTTCTTGTCGAGCCGAGCGCAGTTCGTTCTGTTGGGTGAGGGAGATGGTGTTTATCACACGTCGTTCCAGAACATCGGGAACCGCCATCCGAAAACGAGCCGGATGTTCCTTGATTTTGACGCGGTCAAAGCGCATGCCCTCTACGCCGGAGCCGATTTTTTTCTGATGCCTTCTTATTTCGAGCCCTGCGGGCTGGGGCAGATGATCAGCATGCGTTACGGGACTCTGCCCGTAGCCCGCCGCGTCGGCGGACTAGCCGACACGGTCGTGGACTTGGAGGAAAGACCCGAGAAGGGGAACGGGTTCCTGTTCACGGAAAAAAGTCCCGAGAAGCTGATGCACACGATCGAACGGGCCAAGAAATTTTTCACGGACAAGAAAAAGCTGTCCATGGTCCAGAAAAAAGCGATGAAGACCGATTTTTCCTGGGATAAAAGCGCTGAAACGTACTGGAAACTGTATAACAGTCTGCTCAAAAAGTCTCAGATGCAAGGCGCGAAGAAGTGAGCGCGGAGACGCTATGGGAATAGCGTCGCACAAGCGAACGACCGAGCAACGCGGCAGATGAGGCTTTTTCAGCAGACTGATAAGGATCTTGCGGCATGATCATTGTTGGGCTGACAGGTAATTTGGCGTCGGGAAAGAGCGAGGCGGCGAAATATTTCAAGAAGAAGGGCGCCCATGTGGTGGACGCGGACGAGACCGCGCGGAAGCTCACCCGGAAGGGACAGCCGCTCTTCAAGGCGATCGTCAAGATCTTTGGGAGGACATTCACGGACAAGCGTGGGCAGCTCGACCGGAAAAAACTCGCCTGGCACGTTTTTTCGCGTCCGAAAGACCTGAAGAAACTGAACGTGCTCGTGCATCCGAGCGTCATCCTTGAGATCTATAAAGAGATAGAGAAGAGGCGTTCGAAAAAGGGATTGCTCGTCCTGGACGTGCCGCTCCTTTTCGAGTCCAAGATGGAGAAATTGGCTGATTTCACGGTGGTGGTGAAAGCCAGCGAAGCCAGCATGCTTTCCCGCGCGTCGCGCCGGGGCATTCCGAGCGACCTGGCGAGGAGGATCCTTGCGGCCCAGTGGCCCATGATGAAGAAGGCGAGACTTGCCGACTTTGTGATCGACAACAACGGGACGTCCGAGGAGCTGGAGCGGCAGGTGAACCGCGTGACGGTTGAGATCTTGAAAGAACAGAAAGATCGTGAGAGCGGGTATTATCCCGGAGGCATTTAAACTAGAGGAGACGAACACCGATGGATATCGATCTGGCGAAGTTGAAAAAAATGAAAATGATGGAGCTGAACGACATCGCGCACAAGATGAAAGTGAATGGCGTCAGCGGCCTAAAGAAACAGGACCTTATCTTCAAGATCTTGCAGGCACAGCCCGAGAAGGACGGCGTGATGACGGGGGAAGGCGTCCTCGAGATCCTGCAGGACGGATTCGGCTTTTTGCGCTCCCCCAACTATAACTATTTGCCTTGTCCGGACGACATCTACGTGTCGCCGTCGCAGATACGCAAATTCAATCTCCGCACGGGAGACACCGTGCGCGGCCAGATCCGTCCGCCGAAAGAGGGCGAACGTTATTTCGCCATGCTCATGGTGGAGAAGGTGAATCTCGAGTCGCCGGAAGAAGGCCGCGAGAAGATCCTTTTCGACAACCTGACGCCCATTTATCCGAACCAGAAATGGCAGCTGGAGAGCCAGCCCACCGAGGTATCGACGCGCATCCTCGACCTCTTGGCGCCCATCGGCATGGGTCAGAGGGGTCTTATTGTCGCGCCGCCGTATAGCGGCAAGACCGTGCTCCTGCAAAAGATCGCGAATTCCATCACCACCAATCATCCGGACGCGGTCATGATCGTGCTCTTGATCGATGAGCGTCCGGAAGAGGTCACGGACATGCAGCGTCTCGTGAAAGGGGAGGTCATCAGTTCGACCTTCGACGAGCCCGCCGAGCGCCATGTGCAGGTGGCTGAGATGGTGATCGAGAAAGCGAAGCGTCTCGTGGAATGCAAGAAAGACGTCGTCATCCTTCTTGACTCCATCACGCGTTTAGCCCGCGCCTACAACACCACGGTGCCGCATTCCGGGAAGATCCTCTCGGGCGGCGTCGACTCGAACGCGCTCCATAAGCCGAAACGTTTTTTCGGCGCGGCGCGCTCGATCGAGGAGGGGGGAAGCCTCACCATCATCGCGACAGCCCTGGTCGACACCGGCAGCCGCATGGACGAGGTCATCTTCGAGGAGTTCAAGGGGACCGGCAACATGGAAGTGCAGCTCGACCGCGGCCTCTTCCAACGCCGTGTCTATCCTGCCATCGACATCAAGCGCTCGAACACCCGTCGTGAGGAGCTTTTGGTGGACAAAGAGGACCTCGCGAAGATCTGGCTGCTCCGCAAAGTGCTGAACGAGTTGAACAGCGCCGAGGCCATGGAACTTTTGATCGAGAAAGTTTCCAAGACGAAGACCAACAAGGACTTTTTGAAATCAATGAACAAAGTAAGCTAACACCATTGGAGAAAAAGCGATGAAAGAGAAAATTCACCCCAAATACGTCGATTCCACGATCACGTGCAATTGCGGGAGCGTGATCCATACGCGTTCCACGAGACAGAACATCCGCGTCGAGATCTGTTCCAGCTGCCATCCGTTCTTCACGGGCAAGCAGAAGTTCATCGACAGCGCCGGCCGTGTGGAGAAGTTCCAGAAACGCTACGCGAAAAAGAGCAAGTGATAGAAAGATAAGTGGTAATGGCTCGCTACCACTTACCACCCCTAATCCATTCCCATGCGTTTCTTAAAGAAGGTCCAAGAAAAAGTTCAGCGTCACGCTGCGGTCGAGAAGCTCCTCCAGGACCCTCTGGTGACGCAGGACCAGACGCGCTTGCGCGAGCTGGGCAAAGAACTGCGTCTCCTGGACAGGATCGTCAACCTCTACCGCGAATTCTCGAAGAACGAGGAAGAGCTCGACCACACGCGCCAACTATTCGCCGACAAGGACCATTCGTCCGAATTCATGGACATGGCCAAGGAAGAACTTCCGAAACTGGAAGCGAAACAGGAACGCCTCGCCAAAGAGATCGAGGGCTGTCTCGTTCAGGACGACCCGACCCTTTCCAAGAACGTGATCCTCGAGATCCGCGCCGGGACAGGCGGTCTTGAGGCGGGGCTTTTCGCGGCGGAACTTTTCCGGATGTACACGCGTTTTGCCCAGGTGAACGGTTTTAAAGTGGAAGTCCTTTCCAGTTCCCCCAATGACGCGGGCGGCTTGAAAGAGATCGTCGCCAACATCCTCGGCGACGGTGTTTACGGCAAATACCGCTTTGAGAGCGGGACGCACCGTGTCCAGCGCGTGCCCGCGACAGAGGCGCAAGGGAGGATCCATACCTCTGCCGTCACCGTCGCGATCCTCCCTGAAGCCGAGGAGGTGGAAGTGGATATCAAGCCGGAGGAGATCCGCGTCGATGTTTTCCGCTCGGGCGGCCCCGGCGGGCAGAGTGTCAACACCACCGACTCCGCCGTCCGTATCACGCATTTGCCGTCGGGCCTCACGGTGAGCTGCCAGGACGAAAAATCCCAACTCAAGAATAAACAGAAGGCCTTGAAGATCCTCCGCGCCCGTCTTTTTGATAAGATCACTTCCGAACGCAACGCCGAGATGGCCAAACAAAGAAAAGAGCAGGTGGGCTCCGGCGACCGCAGTGAAAAGATACGCACTTACAATTTTCCTGACCGCCGCGTCACGGACCATCGCGTGGGACTCACCGTTTACAATCTGGAAGAGGTGATGGAGGGCCAGATCGGCGCGTTCATCGACGCGCTCACGGAAGCCGATATCGAGAAGAAGCTCGCATGAACGGACCTCGTCCGGCCGTGTTTCTTGCGGAAGTGGAAAAACAGCTGAAATGCGCCGGTGTTTTTTCGCCCCGCGCCGAAGCTGAGATCCTCGTCCGCCATTACGGCAAACTCGAAAGACTTGATCTTTTCACCGGCCAAAAGCCCCTGCCAAAGAGCGCCAAGGCGGTGATCATCCGCGCGATCCAAAAAAGACGCCGCGGCATTCCGCTGGCCTATTTGACGAACGAGGCCTTCTTTTGGGGGCATGTCTTTCACGTGAAGCCCGGCGTTCTCATCCCCAGGCCTGAAACGGAACGTCTGGTGGAGGAGGCGCTCAAGGTGGTGGACGCCCATTTTAAGGACAAAAAGCCCGAGATCCTGGATCTGGGCACGGGTTCCGGGTGCATCGCTGTAAGTTTGACTTTGGAGAGGGCTCACTGTAGAATGACCGCGCTTGATGCCAGTCCGACAGCGCTCGGGATCGCCCGCAAGAACATCAAACGCCACGGGTTAAACCAAAAGATACGGTTGGTTAAAAGCCGGCTTTTTGGATCCTTCGGCACAAAGCGCGGTCTTTGGGACATGATCGTTTCCAATCCTCCCTACGTGCCGACGGGAGCGATCTCGAAGCTCTCGAAAGAGGTCAGGAATGAACCCTCGCTCGCTCTGGACGGAGGCCGCGAGGGTCTCGATGTTTTAGAGGCCATCTTGACGCAGGCGCCGGGATTCCTGAAACCCGGCGGCCATCTTCTCATGGAGATCGGGGAAGGGCAATCGAAGAAGATCGCGCGGCGCTGGCGGTGGGATCGTGAGTACGACAAGTTTCAATTTGAAAAAGATCTGAATGGGATAGAGCGGATTTTAATTGCCAGAAAAAAGCGTTCTAGAGACCGAAGTTTAGATGGATAAGCTTGTCATTGAAGGTGGAAAGCGGCTTGAAGGCACCGTCGAGGTCAGCGGCGCGAAGAACGCGGCGCTTCCCATCTTAGCGGCGTCTTTTCTCTCGAAGGACAAGTCCGTCGTCAAAAATGTCCCGCAAGTGGCGGACATTTACACCATGGTCAAGATCATGAAGTCCATGGGCGCCAAGGTGAACCACGCGGCGGACACGGTGGAGATAGACGCCTCCCACGTGAAGAATCCTGTGTTGACCTATAAACTTGTCAGCACGATGCGCGGCTCGATCTGTTTTTTGGGGCCGCTCCTGGCGCGTTTCGGCCAGGCCGAGATCTCGTTTCCGGGCGGCTGTGTCATCGGACCCCGTCCCATCGACCTGCATTTGAAGGGCGTCAAGGCGCTCGGCGCCGAGGTCACACTTGAGCATGGGTACGTCGTCGCCAAGGCCAAAAAGCTCAAAGGACGCCGCATCTTTCTCGGCGGCGCTTTCGGCTCGAGTGTCCTGGGCACGGCGAATGTCATGATGGCTGCGACGCTGGCGAAAGGCCGCACTGTCATTGACAACGCCGCCTGCGAGCCGGAGGTCGTGGACCTCGGAAATTTTTTGAAAAAAATGGGCGCCAAGATCGAAGGTCTCGGCTCACCTTCCATCGAAGTGGAAGGCGTGAAGAAGCTCCACGGCGCGGTGTATTCGGTGATCCCGGACCGCATCGAGGCCGGCACCTACATCATCGCTTCGGCGATGACCAAAGGTGACGTGACCCTGAAGAACATGAATCTCAACATGCTCGGCGCCATGCTCGATAAATTGCGCGACGCGGGCGTGCATATCCTGGAAAAGAACGGACATGTGCGCGTCCGCCGCGAACGCGTGCTGCGTCCGGTGTCGGTGACGACGCTGCCGTATCCTGGTTTTCCGACGGATCTGCAGGCGCAGATGACGGCCTTGATGTGCATCGTGCCCGGGATCAGCGTCATCACGGAAAAGATCTACCCGGACCGTTTCATGCATGTCTCAGAGCTCAGCCGCATGGGCGCCAACATCATGCTGGAAGGCAACAGCGCCATCGTCTCCGGCAAGAAAAAACTTTCGGGGGCGCCGGTGATGGCGTCGGACCTCCGAGCCTCCGCGGCGCTCGTCCTGGCGGGACTCGTGGCCGAGGGCTCCACCGAGGTGTCGCGGGTTTATCATTTAGATAGAGGGTATGAGAATTTGGTAGGCAAACTACAGTTTTTAGGTGCAAGAATACGGAGAGAAAAGGATTTAAGATAATTAAGGAGGAAGCATGGCAGTCGTTATTCGACTCAAAACCGTAGGAACGAAGAAAAAGATCAAGCACCGTATCGTGGTCACGGATTCGAAGTTTCCGCGGGACGGACGTTTCATCGAAGAGGTCGGGATCTGGGATCCATCCAAAGAACCCCCGGTCATGAAGGTGAAAGCCGAGCGCGTCGAGCATTGGATCAAGAACGGGGCCAAACCCTCGGACACGGTACGGTCGATCTTGAACAAGATAGCAAAGAAAAAATAAAAGTAGTCAGTAGTCAGGTTTCAGTAGTCAGGGGCCACCCTCAGTTGCTACGTTCCTGATACCTGACTACTGATACCTGACTACTTATGCTAATTCACATCCTTACGCTGTTTCCCGGAATGTTTGACTCTTTTCTGGCGCATTCCATCTTGAAGCGTGCGTTGGAAAAAGGTCTTGTCGAGGTACGCACGGTCGATCTACGCGCTTACACACGTGACCGGCATAAGACTTGCGACGACAGGCCATTCGGCGGCGGGCCGGGGATGGTCCTAAAGCCCGAGCCCATTTTTGAGGCGTTCGAAGACCTGTTTCCGCCAAAGGCGGACCCGCCTCGGGCGGGCGGCAGGAAAAAATCCTCCAAGAAAACGCGGGTCATTCATCTCACGCCCCAAGGAAAACGCTTCGACCACGCTATGGCAAAGGAATTAGCCAAAGAAAAGCACTTGGTGTTCCTCTGCGGGCATTACGAGGGCGTGGATGAGCGCGTGGTGGACAAGTGGGTCACGGATGAGCTGTCCATCGGCGATTATGTGCTCACCCAGGGCGAGCTTCCGGCGATGGTGGTCATCGACGCGGTAACCCGTCTGGTTCCGGGAGTGCTGGGAAGCGAGGAATCGAAGGCATTTGAATCCTTCACGGGTAATCTGTTAGAATACCCCCATTACACCCGCCCTGCCGTCTACCGGGGTTTGAAAGTCCCCGAGGTGCTGTTGTCGGGGAACCATCAAAAGATCGCCGAATGGCGGCAAGAAGAAGCCCTTAAGCGGACAAAGGCACGAAGACCCGACCTGCTAAAAAGGCGAAAGAAAAGAGGAAAGTAAAATGCATCCCATGATCAAGGCCATTGAGGCCGAGCAAACCAAGAAAGAGGTGCCCTTGTTCAACATCGGGGATACTATCCGGGTCTCCGTCAAGGTGGAAGAAGGCGACAAGACCCGCAGCCAGCTTTTTGAGGGCGTCGTGATCCGTAAAAAAGGATCGGGCATCAGCCGGAGTTTCACCGTGCGCCGGGTCTCTTTTGGAGAAGGGGTGGAGAGGAATTTCCCGGTCCATTCACCCACCGTGCAGAAGATAGAGCTCGTCCGTAAGGGCAAGGTGCGCCGCGCCAAGCTGTATTATTTGAGAAAATCAACGGGCAAGAGATCACGCATTGAGGAAAACAGGCGAGAAGAAGCACAACAAACTGCTTCTGTTTGACCAAGATCTTCTAAGTCAAGGTTTCACATCCCTGGCGGGAGTGGATGAGGCGGGTCGCGGCCCTTGGGCGGGCCCCGTGGTCGCCTCAGCAGTCATCGTCAGGGATTTTTCATTTCAAAACGTCGTCGACGACTCAAAGAAAATGACGCCTCGTTCGCGCGAGCGGGCCTACGAGGAGATCCTGACGAAATGCTCCGTGGGGATCGGGATGGTGGATTCGGACACCATCGACCAGATCAATATCCTCGAGGCCACGTATCGGGCCATGCGGGAAGCCCTGAAGAGCCTGGGGCAGACGCCCGACCGCGTGTTGGTGGACGGGAACAGGACGCCCGAGGTCTCGCATAGGTTCACGCCGGTCGTCGACGGAGACGCGAAGTCCTTTTCCATCGCTTGTGCCTCGGTCGTGGCGAAGGTGACGCGAGACAGGTTGATGGAATTCTTCGATGAGGTTTATCCGCAGTACGGATTTCGCCGGCACAAAGGTTACGGCACGCCGGAACACATGGCGGCGCTGAAACAACACGGGCCGTGCCGGATCCACCGGAAGAGTTTTAAACCAGTTCACGACGTCATCGCTAACTTATGGACACACTTTTAATCATCGATTTTGGTTCGCAGTACAACCAGCTCATCGCGCGCCGTGTGCGTGAGTCAAAGGTGTTCTGCGAGATCGTCCCCCCAACCATCTCCGTCGACAGGATCCTCTCGAAGAACGTGAAAGGCATCATCCTCTCGGGAGGTCCCGCGAGCGTTTACCAAAAGAATGCCCCCAGACTCAACCCTGAATTTCTCGAGCTTCGCGTGCCGGTTCTGGGTATCTGCTACGGCATGCAGGCCATCTCCCATCTTTTGGGCGGCCAGGTGCGAAAAGCCCGTCACCGCGAATATGGAAGGGCCGATGTCACCCCCTGCGGCCCAGGAGGCGCGCTTTTCCGTGGCACGCCGAAACGCTGGGTTTCCTGGATGAGCCATGGGGAT
>Ga0247727_10006975_pt1 | contig 21860 bp, 20 predicted proteins | sample WisWelCaveWW1625_FD_202498 | JGI IMG/M metagenome (GOLD analysis project Ga0247727, IMG submission 202498) | Biofilm microbial communities from Wishing Well Cave, Virginia, United States - WW16-25 | ecosystem: Environmental > Aquatic > Deep subsurface > Groundwater > Cave microbial mat | place...
TTCTTGACAGACGAGTCACGGATGGTGTCATCCGAAGGATGATCGATAAATGGCTGAAGGCAGGGGTCCTGGAAGATGGTCTCCTGCGCCATGCGACCGAAGGCTCCCCGCAAGGCGGGGTGATCTCACCTTGCCTATCGAACATTTTCCTGCACCACGTGCTGGATGAGTGGTTCGAGAACGAGGTGAAGCCACGCCTCAAGGGGAAAAGTACCCTTGTCCGGTTCGCTGACGATGCCGTGTTGGCGTTCGCAGACTTCCGCGACGCCAAGCGGGTCCTAGACGTTCTGGGCAGGCGTCTTGCTCGGTACGAGCTCACGCTCCACCCCGACAAGACGCGCTTTGTCGACTTCCGCAGCAACCGACCAGATGGGAAAGACCATCCGGAAACGGATGGGACAACGTTCACCTTTCTCGGCTTCTGCCACGTATGGGGAAAGTCGCGAAAGGGCAAGAGCGTGGTGCGGCAAGTAACGGCGAAGAACCGTTACGCCCGTGCGCTGGCGGCGGTTGGCGACTGGTGCCGGAAACACCGGCATCTGCCGATCCCCGAGCAGCATACTCATCTGGTCGCGCAGATGCGGGGCCACTATGCCTACTACGGCATAACGGGCAACTTTCACCGACTAAGCTGGTACGCCCATCAGGCCGCAAGGATCTGGCAGAAATGGCTGTCGCGACGGGATCGACAGAGACGGCTCCTCTGGGGCCGGTTCGAGGAACTCCTCAAGCGATATCCTCTGCCGCCACCTCGGATCGTCCATCGGTACGCCGCTGTGAGCGAAGCTCTCCCGTGAGGAACCGGATGCGGTAATCCCGCACATCCGGGTCTGTGAGGGGTGGGGATGGAAACATCCTCACCTACTCGGCCCCGCCGCGCCGCATCCATAGGTGCCTCCCCATCGACATGGCGGATTATAGTCAGGGAACGGCTCATGTAACAAGCGGTTGTTGCGCACCGCCATAGCGCAGATCAAGTTGGGCAAGGGTGCAAAGCCGAGAAAACGTCTCGCACCAAGAAGAAGTGGCGGGCAAGCACCACGCAGTGCACAACGGGCGCTACGCGTTCGGGGACCTGCGGCAGAACGAGTGCGAAGGCCAGGGGGCTGTACCGCTCAGCGGGCGGCGCTGAACTTGTAGGAGAGGGCGACCCCGCCGTAGAGCTGGCTCTCGGTCTCTACAATTGGGCTGTCGGCCGCATCGCCGATCAGGTGCGCGTAGCGGCCGATCAGCAGCAGGGACCAGCGGTCGGTGAGATCGATGGCGGCCGTGGCGCCGACGTAGATGTCCTTAAATCCGGCGTCCGGCGCGTAAAGGCCGGTGCCAAAGAACGCCGTCATGTAGTCCTGAGTGGCGTAGTTGGTGCCGATGCTGGTGATCAGCTTGAACCGGGGCGAGAGCCGGCTCGTATGTTCAAGACCGAAGCGGACGAGGCCGCCGGTATCGTCCCCGGTCACCTGGTGATGGTAGGAGACGGAGAACGCGAAGGGACCTGTCCGATAGGCTGCAAAAGCGCCCAGGACCAAGCCCCCATCGACGTCGTCGAGGCCAGGCACGTTGGCTACGTCGTCGGCGTCACGGCCGAAGCGGTATCCGGCCAGCGGGCCGAGATCGAAGCCGCCGGCCTGAAACAGCCGCAGGCGCACATCGTCCATGCCTTTGATCTGCAACATACCATCGGTGCCGAGACCTGCAGGCAGCACAAAGGGAAATGCGATGGCTTCGTAGGACCTGGAGCCCTCGAAGGCCGGGGAGACATACACAAAGCCGCCCACCTGCCAGTGATCGCCAAACAGCTCGGAGGTGCTTTGGGCGGCCACCGGGACCGCGGCTAACGATATCAGCAGTGCCGTGCATGCGCTGCGCACAATTCGCGCGCTACCGGGCAGCATGGACTTCCCCACCAGTTCCTCGAGCAACGCGCACACGGTCTTCTTGCGTGACGCGCACACTGTAGGGATATCGCGCGCGTTGGCCAGTGGCGACTTCGGGGACCAGTGTGAACAATGAACGGCGTTGCCCAGCGGGCACACCCGCGGGCCCGGTTATTTGGCGCGCGTAGCCTGCCATTTGGCGTCGGCGCCACCGGCCGACTTGCTGATACCTTCCATGGCGTTGCCGCTCACCCGCCCCGTGTACTCGGTGCCCCCGGCCGTGAACGTGATCTTGTGTCCGTCCAGCTTGCCGTTGCCGATGGGCGCGATGACGTTGCCGGTCGTGAGCTTGCCGGTGAAGTTCTGGTACCTTTGTTGCAGCGCGAGCTGGCCCTGCCCCAGCTGCCAGGTGCCCTCCACATCCGCCGGCACGATCCACAGCTGGGCCCGGCAGAACGACTGGCAGCCAGCTGGCGCCTGCACGGTCTGGTCCGGACCCCAATCACCCATGCCGAATGTGTTTGAGACGACGCGAGTGCCGGGCTTCATCTTCAAGATGGTCGGGCGCAGCTTGATATTGAGATCGGTCAGCAGGAACAGCGTCAGCACCGTGGCGCTGGAGAAGTCGCTTTCGAAGATGTCGGCGTGCACGAACGTTGCCTTGCCGCTCACACCCGCCTTCGCGGCGTTGCGCTTCGATAGCTCGACCATCTCCGGGTTGTACTCGATGCCATGCGCCTTGGCGCCGCGCTGGGCCGCGGTGATCACCGTGCGGCCGTCGCCGGACCCCAAGTCGATCACGTAGTCGTTCGGGGTCATCTGGGCCATGTCGAGCATCTTGTCGACCAGCGTCTGCGCCGTCGGCACCCAAACGACATCCTTCCCAGACTGCCCTACGTGGGGCTCGTATTCCCTGGCGGGCTGCGCCAGCGCAACGCTGGAGGTAGCGAAAAACACCACGCACAGCACTGCTGGCAAACGGGACCGATACAGCGGCAATGTCGTACTCCTCTCCGAATCAGCGAGTTCGCGGTTCCCAGGGCGCGTTTCCACGCATGGGAGCAGAGCTTCATGGCATTCTGGGGTCACTTTTGGCCGGTTGTTTCTTGCGCCACGCCTGCCCTGGCGGCTCTCAGAGCGAGAAGGAGGTTCGACTCGTGCGGCCTCCACCGGTACCCGACGCCGAATTCGAGCCGTGGCGGATGGGAGCTCCGGTACACGTCACTAAGCCCCTTCTGGTACCGCGCCGGGAAGATAGAGATCGGCCCGAGATACCTCCCAAAGGGTCGGAGCCGCCACTCGTTCGGCTTGAGGTAGCGCACCGGGATGCCGGAGTCGTCCTGCACGAGCGCCGCCGTGCGCCCCAGGAGAAACCCTCTGAGTGCGCCAAAGCTGTCGGAATGCAGGAGATAGGAGGCACTCTTGATGAAGGCGTCGGCGGCGCCGAGCTGCTCGCAGAATCTGAGGAACCCGGTGCGCTTGAGGCCATGGTCGGACAGATCGGTCTGGAAATAGTAGAGGGTCTGCATGCGCCCCTCGCGCCCGGAGAAGATGATCTTCACCCCTTGCACGGCATCCCGCGTGCCTGCCGCCACAACCGCTCCTTCCGTGTCAATGCCGATCAGAGACACCTCGTGGATGGTTTTTCCCGAGCGCGCGAGGAAAAGGTAAAGGATGGGCAGCACGCCGTTGAGCTTGCCCGCGCGGAGACTGGTCTTCATCTGGTCGGTGATGAAGAAGCTGTAGTTCAACGCAGAACCGACAGACGCTCGCAGGCCGGCCAATGCGGGGGCCAGGTTGCGGCGTAGCGAAGGCGTGATCGCGGGTATCTCGCCGATCGGCTCGAGGCCGCTCAGCACATAGGTGGACCGGTCCGGGAAGAAGGCATCGACATAGAGAAAGTCGGGTCCGCTGAACATGTAGAGAACGACAGGCTGCGGGTCGGTCAGGTGCTCTGCCGACCAGGAGCGGATCTTCGCCAGGCGATCGTTTTCGAGCCTCGACCATGCCGAGTTCAGGGATTTGGCATGCTGTTGCCAGCCTGGATCGCGTGTCAGGGGCGCGAGCGGCGATCCCGCCGACGGCTCCAACCCGGCCAAGAATCGGGCAACATCGTTCGCCGTCTCGGCCGGCTCAGCCCAAGCACGCGGCGCCGCGGCGACAAAAAAAATGGCCAGCACAAGAACGCCGGCCCGAACCAATCTGCGGGCTGCAGTCATGAGCTTAGGCTCTCCTCACGATGTCGCCACGCGCATATCTGAGCGAGACGGCGTAGACCAGCAAACCCGACAGCATCACAACCACGCCAGCGAGCGACTGCGCTGGCTTTTCGATCAGGAGATTGATCATCATGAAGAGCGACACGGCGAGGAACAGCAACGGGGTCATCGGGTAGCCCCAGACCTTGTACGGGCGAGGCAGCGCAGGCTGCGTGTAGCGGAGCACGATGACACCCAGGACCGTAAGAAACGACGAAATCGTTAAGCTGAACTGGATGAATTCGACAATAGACCCGAAACTCTGCGTCAGCAGTAGCAGCGTAACCACAGCAAGTTGAAAAAGGATTGCTACTGCCGGCACCCCGTTCCTGGTCTTGCGCGCGAAGGCCGAGAGCAGGCGGAAGTCCTCACCCATGACCATGGTCACGCGCGGGCCCAGCCACATCATGGCGCTGATCGAGGAAACGAGCCCGATGCAGATTACGGCGCCGACGATGCGGCCGCCGGTTTCGCCGAAAACGTGTTGGCCGGCGATGACCGCCACCTTGATCTTCCCCGCCATCTCGTCGATCGGTGTCGTGTAGAGGAAGGCGGCGTTGAGGCCCACGTAAAGCGCCGCGACCACAGCAACGGCGACAACGACAGAGAACGGCAGGGTGCGCTCCGGGTTGCGCACCTCACCAGTGACATAGGTGACGGCGTTCCAACCGGCATACGCATACATCACGTATGCCAGGCCCACCGCGAATGCCGGGCTGGCGAGGTGGCCGACGTCGGCCGCTGTCGGCGCGAACGATATTTGCTGCGGGCTACCCAACGCGAAAGCCGCGACACCGAACACGACGATCAGCGCAACCTTGAGAAACGTTGATACGTTTTGAAACCCGCTGGCGCGCTCCGTGCCCCACAGATGGACCAGGGCAATCACCCAAACGATCGCAACCGCGAGCACGACCTGCGGCGCCCCCGGCCAAACGCCGGCGAAGTATTCGCTGAACGCCATGGCCGCAAGCGCCGTCGGCGCGGCAAACCCGACCGTCGCCGACAGCCACCCGGCGAGAAACCCGACCGCGCGATGATAAATCCGGGACAGCAGGTTGTACTCCCCGCCCGACCGGGGAAACGCCGTCGCCAGCTCCGCGTAGGACAGCCCGCCGCACAGCGCGAGGACCCCTCCGACCACCCACAGCATCAGCAGGGCAAAGCCCGACGGCAGGTCCTTGACCTGGAAGCCGAGGCTCGTGAAAACGCCGATGCCGATCATATTTGCCACTGCCAGCGCAATCGCGGTGAGCGGCGTGACCGGCGCGGCGGGCACCGGCTCGTTCACAGGCGCACCGTTGCCCGAGCTTCTAATGGTCATGACCGGCCGATTGGGCGAAAGGCTTAGCGGCAAACAAAAGTTTCAGGGCGTAACCTTCAGTATAGCTGGATCGGAGACTGAGCACATGTCCACGCTTCGGACATGATTGGGGCCTAGCTGGGCGCCGCGCTCGCGCTGTGCTGTCGACAGCCGTCGCGTGCATATGGCGTACCCACATTCGCCGCATGAGATGGACAGCGTTGCGACGGCTGAAAAGATCGAACGGACGGAACCCGCTTGTCCTCGAGCGCATCGCCGTTGCGCTCCTCGTTGCCGCGTGGCTGTGGCCGGCAGGTCGTGCCGTGGGCGCTCCGCCCGAGCAGCTCGTGGCGGTCGAAAGCGTGCCCATTCCGCACCGCGTGCATACGCGCAGCGGCCCCTTGGCGCGGGCCCGCTCGAAGCTCGTCGAGTTCGAGACCGCGCCGTTCCCCTATGCGGGCATCGTGCCCCGGACGAGCAAGCCCTTTCTGGACGTCGCCGAGAACGGACGGCGGGGCCATCGCACCGGTTCGGGGCGCATCTATTGGGAGGACGAGACCTACAGCGACCGTCAGGTTCTCCTCCACCTGCCGAAGGGCTTCGACGTCCGCCGGCCCAGCCTGTTGATCGTGTTCTTCCACGGCCACGGCGCCAAGCTCGCGGACGATGTGTATCTGCGCCAGCAGGTACCGGCACAAATCTCTTCGTCCGGCATCAATGCGGCCCTGGTGGCGCCACAGCTCGCCGTCAACGCAGCCGATTCCAGCGCCGGCAAGTTCTGGGAGCCCGGGGCATTCGCCCGCTTTCTCGGCGAGGCCGCCCAGCATCTCGCCCGCCTGCACGGCGATCCGCGTTCGGTCAGATCGTTCGCCAGCATGCCGGTCGTGATCGTCGCCTACAGCGGTGGCTATGTGGCGACCGCGTGGAGCGTGCACCACGGCGGGCTCACCAACCGGCTGCATGGGGTGGTGCTATTCGACGCCCTATATGGCGAGCTCGGGACCTTCGCGGATTGGATCACGACGCAAAAGTCGGCCTTCTTCGTCAGCACCTATTCGCGCTACACGGAAGCGCGCAACGCCCAGCTGCAGAAAGTCCTGGCGGAGCGTCAAATTCCATTCACCACGGCATTGGAGCCGCGGTTGTGGCCGGGAAGTGTCGCGTTCCTTCCAGCTCCCAAGGAAGCCGACCATAGGGATTTTCTCACCTACGCCTGGGTCGACGACCCCCTCAGGGATTTGCTGGCCAGGCTCAGGGGCTATGCGCGCAGATAGCTGTGATGCGAAATCCGGTTAATCGAGGCGCCCGGGCATTGCTGGCTCACGGCTGGCATCCGCGCTCGGCCGAAACCGGCGGTAGCCTCCAGAATGCCCTATGCCGTGGCCTGGTTGCGTTTCTAGGGCCCTCGCTGCCAGGCCAGTGCGTGGTAGCGGGCAAAATTCCGTCGATCCTGGACCTCTCCAGGCGGCAAAGAATCGATTTCCCCGAAATGGGAAGTAGCTGCGGCTCCACAGCCTCCCGCAAAGCGCCATGTACAACTGCGGAAACCAATCGGGCGGAACCAGCGTCAACCGCCATTGACCGTCGACTTGCAACTACACGAGAGATGCCGGCACATGCAGAGTTGCAGCTGCGCTAAGGAAGGCACGCACCGATGAGCTTCGCCGGACAATGGGCCAGCTCGTTTGGCCCCATGACCTTGCGGCAGGACGGCAGCAATGTCAGCGGCACCTACGGCAGACAAGGGACTGAAAACACCATCGAGGGCACGGTCGAGGCGGGCCGGCTGGTGTTCCGGTACAACGAGGCCAGCGAGCAGGGAACGGGCTGGTTCAGGCTGAGGCGCCCCGGCAGCTTCGGTGGCGAGTATTTGGCGGAGGGAAACGCGCGGCCACTCCTTTGGCAGGGCTGGCGAGACTTCGACGGCCTCTGGGATACCCCGCTGGGCCGCCTGCGGCTGGTCCAGGAGGCCGGGCGCGTATGGGGCAGCAGCGAATTCGATGCGGCCGCGCGCCTCGAGGGCGATATCGAGCACAGCGGGCGCCTCCCGTTCCGGCTGGAGGGGCCCCGGATCAACGGGCGCGGCTTTCTCGAGCTCGATCCTTTCGGCTACATGCTGGGCGGCGAATGGGTCCAGGACGGGCAGCCAGCCCGCCCGCTCCCTGGCCAGCGCGTCATGCCGAAACCGGGGCTCACCTGGCTCGTCGTGCTCGAGGCGCATTGGCAGCGCACGCTCGACGACAGCGAATTCGCGTTCGGTCACATGTTGCACGAGCTCTTTGCTCGGCTGCCCCGTGCGCTGGTCCGGCACCGCATCTACCATGACGAGGCGAGCCTGTTGCACTGGTGCCGCCAGCTCCTCTACCTGCCCGAACACGCCGTTCTCGTCATCACGGGCCACGGGGAGACGAGCGGCCTCACGGTCGACGGCAGGATCATTGGCTTGGCCGGCATTGTCGACAGCCTCAGGCTCGTCGACAGCTTGCAGCTCCTGCACTTCTCCTCGTGCCTGGTGGGGCAGGACGCCGCGCAGGCCCTGAGGGAGGCCCCGTTCCCGGTCTCCGGCTACACGACCAGCGTCGACTGGGCGCAAAGCGCGCTCACCGAGTTCATCTATCTCGACATGATCCTCGAGAAGGGACTAGCGCCCGCCAACGCCGCGGAACAGCTGCTGCGGCTCGTCCGGTTCGCCGGCACCGAGGACCTCCCCGGGTCACCCTACCGGGCCGCCGGCTTTTGCTTCTTCGCTGCGGCCGCCGAGCCTGTCGAACTCTCCCTCAGGCCCATAACCGGAGCATGAACAGTCAAGTTACCGCAGCGACATGGATGCGGGAATCTCGCCGGCCGGCTCGCAGCGCGGTGGCGGTCCGTTCACAATGGCTCCTCGTCCGCGCGGTCGGCTTTCACCGCGCGAATTCCGACCCGAGCGGCGAATCTCAATCGCGCTTCCTCCGCCACTGAAGGATCTGGATGAGGAACGCAACGATCCCCGATACGGCCGAAACATTCTGGACGATCGACCAAAACGAAGGTCCCTGGGCCCGCCGGTCCCTGAAGGAATGCGACCCCTGCCCAAAGAATGGGATCAGCTCGCCGGCGACAAGGCCGGCAACGACGAAGAGCGCGAGACAGCCGGCGGCAATGACGGTCAACGGTCGCTTCATACCCTACCCTCCCACAATGTCCTCCGACCCCCATCGGCGGGTCTCGCCGTTGGCGCCTTTTTTCGCGGATGCAGTTCACCGAGCTGGCGTCCACCGGACGCGGCTATCCGCGCATCCCCCCGTCCGCCATCAGCATGCTGCCGGTGACGAAGCTGGAGAGGTCGGATGCCAGATAGAGCGCGGAGCGCGCAATCTCCTCGGGCTGCGCATGCCGGCGCAGCGGGATCGCCTCGTTCAGCATCTTGGTCGCATCGACGCCGGCCATCTTGCCGATGTTCTCCTCGATCTTCGCCTGGAAGGCGTTGTCGATGGGACCCGGGTGCAAGGTATTGACCCTGATCCGGCGTCGCGCCGCCTCCTTGGCAACGGAGCGCATGAGCCCCACCTGCGCGTGCTTGGCGGTGACGTAGGCGACCACCCCCGGTGCCCCCATGGCGCCGACCACGCTCGAGGTGATGATGATGCTGCCGCCGTCATTCATGCGCGGAAGGCCATACTTGCAGGCGAGGAATGCGCCCCGCACGTGCACGGCGATGTGGGCGTCGAACGCATCTTCCGGGTATTCGGTCACCGGCGCGACCGGGCCCTGGTTGCCGGCATTGCTGAACAGCACGTCGATCGGCCCGAACTTCTCCACCGTGCGCTCGACGTACGCCCGGGTCGCGGCGGCGTTGCCGACGTCGGCGGCCACTACATCGACGTTCGGGCTAGCGAGCTCCCGCCTCGCCCGCTCGAGGTCGGCATTGCCGAGGTCGACGAGCATGACCTTCGCCCCCTCGCGCAGGAAGAGCCGCGCACTCGCCAGCCCGAGACTGCCGGCCCCTCCGGTGATGACACAGACCTTGTCGTGCAGAAGCGGCATGGCGCATTCCCTCAATGATAGAACCGGGACGGTTTCCGCCCGAATGTAGCACGGTTTGCGGGGCGTCTGGCGGTGAGGCATGCGGGCAAGTCGCAGCTGGAAATCGTACGACACGCGTTGACAACGATTGCAAGCGCTTGCTTCAGTGCAGCGCAAAACCATGGGAAGGCTGCCGACGAACCGATGCCTGGATCTGAAACGCGATCGCATACAGCCAGAGTCAATCCCTTCAGAGAACGATTGAGATCCGGCAAATTCGCGGTCACCGCCGAGATTGTCCCGCCCACGTCATGCGACCGGGCGGCGCTTGTCTCCAAGATCAAGCCGCTCAAGGGGTTGGCCGACGCTGTAAACGTGACGGATGGGGCCGGTGCTCGCGCCCACATGGGGTCGCTGGCGGCGGCAGCGCTGCTTCTCGGCGCCGGCGTCGAGCCGATCCTGCAGCTCACGTGCCGCGACCGCAACCGCATCGCCCTGCAGAGCGACCTGCTGGCGGCGGCGGCTTTGGGCATCGAGAACCTGCTGCTGCTCAGGGGCGACGACCCGAGCGCCGGCGATCAACCCGATGCCAAACCGGTCTTTGACGTGGATACCTTGGTCCTGACCGGGGTTGCCCGGGACATTCGCGATCGGCAGAAGCTGATGTCGGGTCAAAGCGTTTCGGGCAAAGCGGATTTTTTCATTGGCGCGGCGGACTCGCCGGTCGATCCGCCGGCCGGTTGGAAGCCCAGCCGCCTCAAGGCCAAGATCGACGCGGGCGCGCAATTCGCTCAGACGCAGTTCTGCATGGACGCGAAGGTGGCGGGGCGTTACGCGCAGTGCCTGGCCGATAACGGCCTCGGGAGCTTTCTCCTCTTGATCGGCCTAGTTCCTCTGCGATCCGCGCGATCGGCGCGATGGATTCGCGACAAGCTGCCCGGCTCGATCATTCCCGATGCGGTCATCGCACGGATGGAGGCGGCGGGCGACCCTGTGCGAGAAGGCCGCCAAATCTGCAGCGAATTGGTTGAGGAGCTGAGCGAAACGCCGGGAGTGGCGGGCGTGCACATCATGGCACCAGGCAACGACGCCGGCCTCGCCGAGGCTGTATCCAGCGCAGCTCGGATTGCGCAGCGTCGGGCGCCAAAGACATCGGGTGTCCGCGCCGGTGAAGAAAGCTCGGGGGTCTGGCTCCTTCACCTGCAGTGATGCCAGCCGGTCGAGAGACCGGCGGTCTTGACGCGCGCTCACCACGCGTTCGCATACCGAACAAACCGCTCGGCACGCAGGGCGGGAGTCCAAATATCGGACACGGCGTGGCGCGCGTAAGGTGGGATTCGTCCCTCATGCAACGCGCAGATGCGGCCAACTCTTTCGCACCTACCCACTCAGATTCTATTTGCAGATTCCTGGGATTGCGACCAGAGTAACGGTAACGGTTGGATACGATCTTCGATATGAAACGGGCCCCACAAGAGCCCGGCCGATCCTTCGAAGTCCGGTATGCCGATCGTGGGGAACAATTCGGGAGGAAGACAATGAGCGGGGCTCTTCGCTTCAATGCGATGCACTTCATGCCCTACGTGCATTTGCCGGAGAACCACAAGGACTACAAGTCGCTGTGGGTCAGTTTTCCGAACAAGTACTTCGACCCGGAGAAGGGCCACGCCCTCTACCAGCGCTACCTCCAGGAACTGGTGCTCGCGGATAGGCTCGGCTACGACGCCATCGTCGTCAACGAGCATCACAATACCGTCTACAGCATGATGGCGACGCCCAATCTGATCGCCGCCGCGCTCGTGCCGCAGACCAAGAACGCCCGCATTTGCGTGTGGGGCACGCCACCCAACTTCATGCTGCCGAACCGGCTGGCCGAGGAGTATGCCATTCTCGACGTCATGTCGAAGGGCCGGCTGGAGATCGCGCTGCCTCTGGGCACGGGCATGGAATACTGGTCGAACCCCGTAAATCCGGCGACGGCGCGCGAGAGGTTCAAGGAATCGCTCAAGATCATGCTGCAGGCGTGGACCGAGGACGGCCCCACCACGCACTACGGCAACTTCTACACCTACCGCTTTCTCAATCCCTGGCCGCGCCCCTACCAGAAGCCGCATCCGCCCTGCTACGTGGTCGGCACGGGCAGCCCGGAAACGATCGAAATCGCGGCCGAGCTGGGCTTCGGCTATGCGTCCGTGTTCGTCACGCAGCAACGCTCGAAAGAGCTAAACGAGAACCTCCGCCAGCGCGCCGCCCACTATGGCCATAACCTGCGGCCCGATCAGCTGCCGCTGCTGACGTTCGTCTACGTCGCCGAGACGGAGGAACGCGCAAAGCAGGAGTACATCGGCCACCTGCAGCGGTTCTTCGAGGACTATGCGCGCACCACGCCGCAATATCTGGCGCCGCCCGGATATCTCTCTGTCGACCAGCTCAAGCAGCGTGCCGCCATGGCCGACAAGATGCACGGAGGCTTCGACTTCGACGCCATCAGCAAGTCGTTCTTCATTGCCGTAGGCACCCCCGACAAGGTCGCCAATCAGATCGGCGAGTGGTCGCAGTGGATGAAGACCAGTCACATCAACTGCGTCATGCACGTCGCCGACATGCCGCACTGGAAGACCGTGAAGAACCTGACGCTGATGGCGGAAGAGGTCATGCCGCGGCTGCGCTCGCGGGTCCAGCCTGCGCTTCGCGCCGCGGCCGAGTAGGGCGACGGGGGGACCATGAGCAAGTTCACGCGTGAGACGCACACCGTCAACGGTGTGAAGACAGTCGTGCATACGGCCGGCGGCGGGGAGCCGCTCGTCTTCTTCCACGGCGCCGGCACCATCGACGGGTTCGATTTCGCCGAACCCTGGGCGGAGCGGTTCCGGGTGATCGTTCCCTACCATCCAGGGTTCGGGGAATCGGGCGACGATCCGACCTTCACCGACTTGCACGACTACGTCATGCACTACCTCGAGCTGTTCGACGTGTTGAGGCTCGACCGCTTCAACCTGGTCGGCCTCTCGCTCGGCGGCAATCTGGCGGCGAGATTCGCCAGCGAGCACGGACATCGCGTAAGGAAGCTCGGGCTGATCGCGCCGGCCGGCATGATCGATCCGATGAACCCGATGCTCGATATCATGGCGGTGCCGGGGGAGCAGATCCCGGCGCTGCTGGTGTCGAACTTCGATGTGCTCAAGAAACGGCTACCCGAGAAGCCGGACCTGGATTTTATCGGTGACCGCTACCGCGAGGCGACGACCGTGGCGCGCCTCCTGTGGGAACGCCCGGGCGATCCGAAGTTCATGCGCTACCTGCATCGCATCAGAATGCCGACGATGATCGTCTGGGGCGACGAGGACAAGGTGATCCCGGTGCAGCAGGCGGAAACCTGGCGCAAGTTCATCCCCAACGCCGACATCAAGATCTACAAGGGAGCGGGGCATCTCGTGCACCTGGAAAAAAGCGAGGCCGTGGACGCATTGGGGAGGTTTCTGAGCTGAAGGCTGGCCGGCGCAAGCCTGCCAGAGATGCGGCGGATGCACTCCACCGGCCAGGCGCGGGGAGCGCATCAAAAAGACTAAGGGAGGATGCAGCATGGATCGCAGAACATTCGTCAAAGGTAGCGCTGCGGTTGTGGGAGCCTCGACGCTGCCGCACCGGGTCTACGCCCAGGCAGCGGCCCCGGACAAGATCCGGTTCGGCTACTCGATTACGCAGTCCGGCCCCCTGGGACCGGGCGCGGAATCGACGAGCATATCGCAGTACCGGCTCTGGCAGAAGCGCGTGAATGATGCCGGCGGCGTCATGCTGAAGAAATTCAACAAGAGGGTTCCGATCGACTTCGTTGCCTACGACGACCAGGGCAAACCCGACGAATTGCTCAAACTCACCGAACGCCTGATCCAGCAGGACAGGGTGGACATGATACTGGGCCCGTACGCCACCCACATGAATCTGGCGTCGGCACCCATCATCACCAAGTACGAGTATCCGGTGATCATGACGACGGCTACCACGACCAAGACCTATACCCTGGGACCGAAGTGGCCTTACGCATTCTGGAACATCTCGCAGCCGGAGGAATCAACGCAGCCGCTGTCCCAGGCGCTCGCCCAATTGAAGAAAGAGGGCAAGATTTCAGGCCGCGTCGCCGTCGTCAATGTGGCGCTGGAGTACGGTGTCGAAATGAGCGCGGCCTTCGTCGAGGCGGCGAAGAAAGACGGGCTCGAAGTCGTGCTCAACAAGAGCTATCCGCTCGGCTCTGCAGACCTGCAGCCGTTGCTGCGCGAGGTAATGGCGAGCAATCCGGACGCCTTCCTGGCCATGAGCTATCCGCCCGACACGTTCATGCTGACGGAGCAGGCGCAGATCGTGGGCTTCAACCCGAAGTTCATGTACGTGGCGATCGGCGGCGTGTTCCCGACCTACAAGGGCAAGTTCGGCAACAAGGTCAACGGCATCCTGGCGTACGGCGGCATCGACCCCGGCGCGCCCGGCATGGACGAATACGCCAAGGCGCACCTGGCCGTGCTCAACAAGCCATACGAAGCCGGCGCAGTGAATGTGTACTCAGCCCTGCAGGTTACGCAGCAGGCGATCGAAACGGTCGGAGAGATCGATCGCAAGAAAATTCGCGATGTGATCGCCAGCGCCACGTTCCAGACGGTTTGGGGCGAGCTCAAGTACGTCAACCAGCGCAACGCCAATCCTTGGGCGGTCGGCCAGTGGCAGAACGGCGAAATCGTCGGCCTCCACCCGAGCAACAAAGCCGGCGCCAAGCCGCTTCTCTTCCCGAAGCCCGCGTGGTCGTGACGTACAAGGGTATCCTCGCATGAAGCCGGGTCAGGCCGAGCAGCTCGGCCTGACCCTTTTGTTTGTTCCCCCCGGGAGGGGCCGGCGTGATCCTGTTCGAAGTATTCCTCAACGGCCTGCTCCTCGGCGGGATGTACGGGCTCATCGCCCTGGGCCTCAACCTGCAATACGGCGTGGCCCGCATCTTGAATCTCGCCTATGGAGAGTTCTTCATCGGCGCCTGCTTCATCGCCTTCTTCACGATCACGGGCCCGTGGCAGCTCAATCCGCTGCTCAGCCTCTTCGTCAGCGCGCCAATCGCTTTCGCGATGAATTGGCTGATCTATCAGTATCTGATGATTCCTCTGATCCAGCGAGCGCCCGATCAGGATGCACTCGACGCCGACGTCGTGCTCGTAACGTTCGGACTGCTGTTCGTATTTCAGGGCTTGGCGCTGGTGAATTGGAGCGGCGATCTGCGCGGCTATAGCTTCCTTTCGGTGCCCGTGCACCTGGTCGGCGCGATAATGGCGCTGAATCGGCTGCTGGCGTTTCTGGGAGCCTGTGCGCTGGCGGTCGCGTTGTTCCTGGTGTTGCGCCACACGCGGTTCGGCTCGGCGTTGCGGGCCATCACCATCGATCCGGTTGCAGCAAGCTTGGTGGGCGTCGATGTGCGCAAATTTTCCGCCCTTGCCTTCGCGGCCGGTGGCGCGCTGGCTGCCGCTTCCGGCATGCTGGTCAGCACCTTCATCTCTTTCAGCTCGACGACCGGCGTCGAATATACCTTGAAGGCGCTGATCGTGGTGATCATGGCCGGGGTCGGCCGCGTGACCGGCACGCTTGCGGCCGGCCTGCTGCTCGGGGTCGTGGAATCGCTCGGGGGATACCTTGTGGATCCCGGCCTGACGATCGCGATCAACTTCGCGCTGTTCATGCTCGTCCTCCTGGTACGGCCGACGGGGTTGTTCACCCGTGCTTGAACCGCTTCGAAGAAACCCGGTGATCGCTGCGCTGATGGCGCTGGGCACAATTGTCCTGGTCCTGCTGCCGCTGTTCGCTTCGAACTACGTGTTGTCGCTTTTCATATTGCTCTACGCGTACGTCGCGCTGGCAACCGCGTGGGCCTTCTTCTCCGGTGCCACCCGCTACATCTCGCTCGCCACGGCAGCCTTCTTCGGCGTCGGCATCTATGCGCTGGCCATCGCGCACGTCTATCTCTCGATCCCGCTGTCCTTGCTGGCGGCGGCCGTCGTCGGCTTTCTCGTTGCCGCGGTCGTGGGCCTTTCCACCCTGCGCCTGCGCGGCGTCTACTTCGTCGTATTCACGTTCGGCCTCACGGAGCTTGTGCATCAGGTCATCAACTGGGCTGAGATAAAGAACAGGACCGTGACGCGGTACATCTTCACCGATGTGTCCAATGTCAGCATCTACCAGACGCTGCTGGCGGCGGCTCTGCTCTCCATCGTCGGCAGTTGGTACGTGAGCCGAACTCGTCTCGGCTTTGCCCTGCGCGCCATCGGCGAGGACGAAACGGTGGCGCGGCACACCGGCGTCAACACCACCATGGTCAAGATTCTGTGCTTCGCCGCCTCTGCATCGGTGATGGCGTTTGTCGGCGCGGTGCTTGCGCTACGATACTCCTACATCGATGCGAGCATCGCCTTCAACAACACCTGGTCCTTCCAGGTGTTGATTGCCGCGCTGCTCGGCGGAGCTGGCCGCGCCTGGGGGCCGGCGGTCGGGGCGATTCCGCTGGTGCTGTTGTCGGAGTACTTCTCCGGCACGTTTCCGCGTCATTTCCCCATCGCGCTCGGCCTCTGCTTCGTCGTGATCGTCTATTTTCTTCCGGGCGGCATTACCCCTCTCATCCTGCGCGCCTATCACTCCTTCGATGCGTCACGCATGCTGCGCGTGCTCCGCACCGGGCGCCTGCCGGAAGGCTCGGAGCTCGCCGGCCGCTTCAGGGCCGGCGTGGCAAGGCTCAACGGGCGCTGGAAGATATGAGCACGGCGATGGCAGGGCCCGGCGACAATATCGTGCTCAGTGTCCGCGATCTGCGGAAAGCCTTCGGCGGCCTGGTCGCGGTGCGCGATCTCTCGTTCGACGTCCACAGCGGTGGAATAACCGGATTGATCGGCCCGAACGGCTCGGGCAAGACCACCGTGCTCAATCTCATCACCGGTGAATTGCGGCCCGACAACGGCGCCATTCTCTTCAGAGGCGAGGACATCTTCGGCTGGCCGGCGTTCCGCATCTGCCGCGCCCGCATCGCGCGGACATTTCAGCTGGTGCGGGTCCTGCCGCACATGACGGTGCGGGAGAACGTCATGCTCGGCCGCATGTTCGGCAGCGAGCCCAGGGAACCGACCCGCGCCGCGCGCGAGGCCGTCACGCTGCTCGAGCGCGTCGGGCTTGCCGGACGCGACATGCTGCAGGGTGGTCAGCTCACCTACATCGACCAGAAGCGCCTGGAACTGGCGCGGGCGCTCGCCTGCCGCCCGCAGCTGCTGCTGCTCGACGAATGGCTGGCCGGCCTCAACCCAACCGAGTTGCAGACCGGGATCGAGCTGATCCGGGTCATCCGCCGCGAAGGTATCACCATCGTCATGATCGAGCACGTCATGGAGGCCATCCGCGCCCTGTGCGACCGCGTCGTGGTCATGAACGCAGGGGAGCGCATCGCCGTCGGCACGCCCGACGCAGTGCTCTCCGACGCCGCGGTCATGCGCGCCTATCTCGGGGCCGACGATGCTGCGGCTTGAGCACATCTCCGTCGCCTACGGCAAGCACGAGGCGTTGCACGACGTATCGATCGACGTGGAGGCCGGACGGACCACCGTGATCCTCGGCGCCAACGGTGCCGGCAAGACGACGCTCCTCAAGACCATCGCCGGCCTGGTGCGGCCGCGGCCCGGCGGCCGCATCCTGTTCGAGGGCCGTTCGATCGAGGCCGAGCTCACGCACCGCATGGTTGCCGCCGGCATCGCCCTCGTGCCCGAAGGCCGCCGCCTGTTCGGCGAGATGACCGTCATCGACAATTTGCGCATGGGCGCATATGCCAAGCACGCTCGCGCATCCGCGGATCACCGGCTGGAAAACTTGCTCGCGCTGTTCCCGCGCCTGGCGGAGCGCCGCAACCAGCTGGCTAAGACCATGAGCGGCGGCGAGCAGCAGATGGTGGCGATTGCGCGCGCCCTGATGTCGGGGCCGAAGCTCCTGCTGCTCGACGAGCCGTCGCTGGGTCTGGGGCCGCGGCTCGTCAAGGACCTGTTCGCTGCCCTGCGCACGATCAGGGAGCACGGCCAGTCGGTGGTGCTGGTGGAGCAGAATGTCCGCCAGAGCCTGCGCCTTGCGGATTACGTCTACGTGCTCGAGAACGGTCACATCGTGCGCTCCGGATCGGCGGTAGAGATCGAAGGGGACCCGGCGATCCAGAAGGCCTATCTGGGCCTCGCCAGCAAGCGCCCAGCCGACGCGGGTCGCGACATGGTCGGCGACAAGGCCTATGCCGCCGGGGGATTTGTTAACCCGTTTTCCCGTAGCGTCTCCTCAGGGCCGGAAGTTGATTCGAGTCGCCGCGACAAGGAGAAAACAATGGAGCGTCAAATGGAGACCACGACCGCGGGAAGCGGCTTTTTTCACCCATTCGCGCGTTCCGTCTCGCCGCAACCTGCCGCATCCCCGCAGCCAACCCCGCCCAAAGCCGACAGCGTGCGCCCGCCTGCCGTCCGCTCGGAAAGCATTCCCACCTCGGGTGGATTTGTTAACCCGCAGGCGCGTCCCGCGCGGCAGTAGCTTCTGCTCCGTAGGGGCCGGCCCCGATGGCCGCGGCTGCCGCCGGTCGATCCGGCCCGTCAGAAACGATAGGCGGGCACGGTTAGTTGGCTAACGAGATGAGGCCGGGTCGCAGTGCGCCGCGCCTAGCTTCCGGGAGGATGGCCGCGCTTTGCGGCGCCAATAGGCCTACCGTGGCCGCCCAATAGGCCTCGCGCTGCTTTAAGGCCCCCCCTGCCGGCGGGACAAGGAACGCACCAGCGGTCAAAATCGCCGGGGACATGCAACCGTTAACAGCTGGCGCCAGATCCATTCTGGCCGTGCGCAGTCGCTTCTCAGACAAGATCATCGAGATTTCGAGCGGCATGGACCACGCGCACGATCTCGACACCATCGACGATAACGCGGTAGAGGATCAGGTAGGCGCCATAGGGAAACGAGCGGAGATCGGGACGCAGTTCTGGGCGCGCGCGGCCGATCATTGGATTGCGCCCGAGAGCGACAAATTTCTGCGTAAGCCGCTCGATGAACCGCCGGGCATTCGTGGGACTGTCCTCCGCGATGTAGTCGCCAATGGCCTCGAGCTCCGATTTGGCCTTTGGCGACAGCCGGTACATCAGGCGGCCGTGCGCGACCGCTTCTTGCCGTTTCTTGTCTTCTCCAGTTTCGCGTATTTGGCGCGAAGCTGCTCCATTGCGAACGGCCCGTCCACAGCCGGCCCGCTGGCTATGCCCTCGTCCCACAGCTTGCCGATGCGCTCGCCTTCCAGGCGGCGCAGCTCTTCCTTCAGCTCCCACTCGCGCAGCGCGGCGCGGATGACCTCGCTGGTGGTGGCATAGTCGCCCCGCTCAACGGCAGCCCTGATCTTGGCGTGCTGCTCGGCGGTGATGGCGACGGAGATTTTCTCGATCTTGGTCATGGTAGGAATTGGTAGCATAAAGTATGACCAAGCGCCAGCGGATGAGCCCGGCTCCTTCGGGAACTGCTGGCGCCGTCAGTGCTCGCCAGGGTGGCGCCGACACACGCACCAGTCATCCGTGCGCTGCGGGCGGTGGACAACGCAGGTGTGCGGTGGCGACCGTAAGTTGGCCACATGATCGGGGGCCCCCATTTGTTTGGAGGCCGCGCCCCTTGGCAATGAAAGCCGTATCGCGGATGATGGCCGCATCGATTGAGGCTGACCACTCGTCCTCGGCCATTATCCAGGACTCGGCCATTCTCTTGGCCCAGACGTCGGAGGCGGCGGGTCGCGCTCAATGCGAATGCGGTTGTGCGGCGGGGGAGGGCGCGTCTTTGCGAGCCGTCGTTCGGTTGCTGGTTGCGTTGTGCTGCGTCGTCGCCGGCTTGGCCGCAGCGCGGGCCGAGAAGCGCGTGGCGCTGATCGTCGGCAATGCGAGCTACGCCCACATTGCTGGTCTGCCCAATGTGCCCAACGATGCGGCCGCCATGGCGGCGCTGTTCAAGGCTGCGCGCTTCGAGGCCATCGAGGTCGTGCACAATGTCGGCGTGGCCGAACTTCGCCGGGCGATCAAGATGTTCGCGGGCAAGGCTGCCGATGCCGACGTGGCGGTGCTGTTCTATGCCGGCCACGGCATCGAGGTGGGCCAGACCAACTACCTGATCCCCGTGGATGCTCGTCTTGCCACCGATTTCGACGTGGAGGACGAGACGGTGCCGCTCGACCGGGTGCTGCAGGCGCTTGCGCCGGCCAAGCGCCTTAGGCTCGTGATCCTCAATGCCTGCCGCGAGAACCCGTTCCTCAAGTCGATGAAACGCGCCGTGGCCACCCGCTCGGTCGGGCGCGGGCTGGGCCGCGTGGAGCCCGCGACCGCCAACACGCTGATCGCCTTCGCCACCAAACCCAACGCCCATCGCCGAGGACGGCAAGGGGCCCAACAGCCCGTTCACCGCCGCTTTGGTGAAGCACCTCCTCACCCCCGGCCTCGACCTGCGCATCGCCCTCGGCAAGGTGCGCGATGAGGTGATGACCAGCACGGGCGGCAGGCAGGAGCCGTATGTGGCGGGGTCGCTTGGTGGAGAGGTGGTGGCGCTTGTGCCGGGGGCAGCCAGTGCCTGGCGGCCTACGCCTGCGGCCGGGGTTGTCGGTGCGTTCAATCCAACGCGCGCCGCGGTGCCGCTTACTGCCACCGAGGAGCGCGCACTCAGGCCCAAGGACAGTTTCAAGGAATGCGAAAAATGCCCCGAGATGGTGGTGGTACCGGCGGGGAGCTTCCTAATGGGTTCGCCCGTTGGCGAGGTGGGCAGAATCGACATCGAGGGGCCTCAGCACCGAGTGACCCTCGTGCAGCCGTTCGCGATCGGCAAGTTTGAGATCACCTTCGCGGAGTGGGACGCCTGCGTGGAAGCAGGGGGTTGCGGGCTCCAGCCCCGCTGGTGGGGCATGACGCCCTATCGCGACCCGCATGATGGGATACTTGGCCTGCCTGGCTGGGGCCGTGGCAAGCGCCCAGTGATCGACGTCTCGTGGGATGAAATCAAGAGGGAGTATCTGCCCTGGCTCTCGCGCTTGATTGGCAAGACTTACCGCCTTCCGACTGAAGCAGAGTGGGAGTATGCGGCGCGAGCAGGGACGACGACACGATATTCGTTCGGCGACACAATCAGCAAGCGCCAAGCGCACTTCGCGGAAAAGGTAATCATAAGGGACGAGGACGGACCTGGAACAATGCCGGTCGGCTCGTTCCAGCCCAATGCATTCGGGCTCTTTGACATGCACGGCAATGTCTTCGAGTTCGTGCAAGACTGCTTGCACGCAAATTACAACGGTGCGCCTTTGGATGGCTCCGCCTGGACAAGAGAACCATGTTTCGCCCCGATTCGGCGCGGTGGCTCCTGGATCACTCTTCCGAGCGGCCTACGCTCCGCCCACCGGAACGTTGGCGGGGCTAGCCTCGGCGATAACGCTACGGGCTTCCGTGTTGTGAGGACGTTAGCGCCCTAAACCAAATTTGCGCAAGGCCGCGAAAGTCGTAGGGTGGAATAAGCGGCAGCGCATTGCACCGATCCCTGGGCCACAAGGAGGCCGGGCGGCGCAAGCGGACGGCTTATCGGCGCAATGCGGCTTCGCCTTATTGCGCCATACCGTGCCACGCCCAATCCGCCCTACCCCGCTCCTTTCCACAGCAAGCTCGATTGTGTTGGTGTTCCTGTCGTCAACGCTCCTGTATGAAAGCGCAACGACTAATGACACTTACAAGACGATGAGCTCATAGCATGATCACTCACACACAATTGAAGCAACGGGGCTGGTCGCCAAAGCTGATCAAGACTTACTTGGGTGATCCGGATCGAACAGATCCTAATCCGATCTACCCCGGTAAGGGAGCACCACGGAAGCGTTGGGAACAGACGCGGGTTGAGGCGGCCGAGAAATGTCCAGAATTTCTCGCGCACCAAACGAAGCGTGCGAAGGTATCTGCCCGTTCGAAAGGCGTCGCGGAGAAGAAGCGACAGAGACTTATCAGTGAAGTCAAGGCTATCGATTTTCGCGTAGCACGTTGGCCACTCCCGAAGCTAGTGCGTGCTGCAATTGCCGAATGGGAACAAATGGGAGCGGAACGCCGCGAGTACGCCCGATATGGGGCGGATGCCGATGATTCAACTAAGAATCGGTGGGCGGTAAACTACATTCGGCATAACTTGGTCCGCATTGGCCCCGGCCAACATTTACCGCTATTGCGCGGCCAAACGGGCATAAGTCAGGCGGAGGCGGTTTTAGACCGAAGTTCCCCGCGAAAAACCGAGGTTGATCCTTGAAATGTTGAGTCGCGGCAGTCGATTGCGAGTCTCAGCTCAATTTTCATACATAGGATTTGTACCCATGCAATGCCCTCAATTCGGGCTTGC
>Ga0247727_10006976_pt1 | contig 21860 bp, 30 predicted proteins | sample WisWelCaveWW1625_FD_202498 | JGI IMG/M metagenome (GOLD analysis project Ga0247727, IMG submission 202498) | Biofilm microbial communities from Wishing Well Cave, Virginia, United States - WW16-25 | ecosystem: Environmental > Aquatic > Deep subsurface > Groundwater > Cave microbial mat | place...
CGCCCCCGCTCCTGTAGTGGATGCCGACCGCGTGATCCTTGGTGAGGCCGGCCAGCGTCATCAAGTATTGCACCGACATGTTCTGGCTGGTGCCGACGCCGGAGGTCGAGAAGTTCAGCTTGCCAGGATACGCGCGGGTGGACGCGATCAGCTCGGAGGCGCTCTTCCAGGGCGCATCCCCCTTGACGAAGCAGATGAAGGGGTTGAGCTCGATCAGCGACAGCATCGTGAACTCGTTCCACTTGTACGACAGCTTGGATTCGAGCGCCGGCATGATGGCGTGCGTCGCGATGCGGGCGACGAGCAGGGTGTAGCCGTCGGCGGGCGCCGCGCGCACCGCCGCGGCAGCGATGGTGCCCGAGGCGCCGACGCGGTTGACCGAGATGATCGGCTGGTTGTTGAGGTATTTCTGCGCGTGCTGCGCGACATTTCGGCCGGAGAGGTCGGAGTCGCCTCCGGCCGCGAACGGGATCACGAACGTGATGATCTTGGAGGGGTAGCTTTGCGCCTGGGCAGCGGAGGAAAACCCGGCCGCGACGCCGAGCGAAACGAGCAACGCAAATATTGGTCTCATGCCTCTCCTCCCGGTATTCTTCGATGGATGGACAAGCCTAGCATGAGCTTCGCGCCGGTCGCCGGCCCCGGCGTCTGGTACGGACGCGAGCTGCAGCCGCGCACCGACTGGATCCGCCATTTCAGCGCCGCCGAACTCGCCGAACTGGATGCCGCAGTGCGCGCCTGCAAGGCGAGCGGCGTGTCGCTTGCGGACATATCGCCGGCGAATTTTTCACTGCCCGCCCTTGGCAATACGCTCGCCGCGATCCTCGCCGAGCTGCTGGAAGGCCGCGGCTTCGCCATGCTGCGCGGCTTTCCGGTGGACCGCTATACGCGCGAGGAGCAGGCCATCGCCTACCTCGGCATCGGCGCCTGGTTCGGCCGCGCGCGCCCGCAGAACGCCAAGGGCCACCTGCTGGGGCACGTCAAGGACCTGGGTCTGGACATCAGCGACCCGAAAGTGCGCTACTACCAGACCAGCCGCAAGCTCGAATACCACACCGATTCGGTGGATGTGGTCGGGCTGCTGTGCCTCGAGACCGCGAAAGCGGGCGGCGAGAGTTTCATTGCGAGTTCGATGACGCTCTACAACGAGGTGCTGGCACGCCGGCCCGACTTGCTGCCGGCGCTGTTCGAGCCCTTTGCCACCGACCGGCGCGGCGAAGTGCCCGAAGGCATGCAGCCCTGGTTCGACATGCCGGTGTACCACCGGCACGAAGGGCGCCTGACCTGCATCTATGTGCGCCAGTACATCGAATCGGCGCAGGCGCATTTCCCAGAAGCGAAGCGCCTGAGGCGCGCGCAGGTCGAAGCCATGGACCTGCTGGACGAGCTGGTGAACGACCCGCAGATCCACCTGTCGATGGCGTTCCTGCCGGGCGACATGCAGTTCCTGCACAACCATCAGATCCTGCACTCGAGGAACGATTTCGAGAACTGGCCGGAGCCGGAGCGCCACCGGCACCTGCTGCGCCTGTGGCTCGCGCCCGCCGCGGCGCGGCCGCTGCCGGCAGTCTTCGCGCCGCGCTACGGCAGCGTCACGCCCGGCGAGCGCGGCGGCATCGTGGTCAGTGGGTCCGAGCCGAGAGTGCCGCTCGAGGCTGAGTAGCGGGCGGCAGCAGCGCAGCGATCAATTTGCGCACACGCTCCTCGGTCCAGTCGATCTCGCCGAGCACCGAGTAGCGGATCCTGCCGTCGGGCCCGACGACGAAGCTGGCCGGCAGAATGCGCGCTCGCCACGCTTTCGCCGCAGCGGTATCGCGATCCAGCAACACCGGGAAATCCAGCGGCACCTGCTCCATGAAGCGGCGGATGCGCGATTCGGGCTCGCCGAGGTTCACCGCCAGCACTGCGAACGGCCGCCCCGCGAGCGCAGCGCGCAACTTGCCGATGGACGGCATTTCCGAGAGGCAGGGCGCGCACCAGGTGGCCCAGAAGTTGACCAGCACCACCTTGCCGCGGTAGTCCGCCAGCCGGTGGGGCCGGCCCTCCAGGTCCTGCAGCGCAAGCGGCGGCGTGGCGCCGCCGCTCCAGGAGCGCAGTTCCTGCGCGGCGGCAAGCGGCGCCGAGAGCGCGAACAGCAGCGCCAACAGCCGTCGCAATGCCTAGGCCTCGGCGCTGCTTGCGCGGATCTCGTACTTGAACGCGTCAGGTTCCAGCTGATCGAGCACCTTGCCGCCGGTTTCTCCGTTGGTGTACATCAGGTAAGGGATTTTCGGGCCGCTCGAGCCCGGCAGCTTGACATCGTGCGCCATGTTGTAGGCGAGCCAGTTCATCTCCCAGCCGCCGAACAGGCGCTTTCTAGCCGCTGTCACCATCGGGTGATCGATCTTGAGGTTGGTCGGCGGTTCCTCCAGCACGACCTTGCGCACGTCGGCCGGGTCCACCGGCACCCAGCCCACGCCCTGGGCGAAGAACTCCGCGCGGCAGTGCTGGGCGCGCGTCACGTTGGGCGAGCCTACGCCAAGGCTGCGGTAGCCGTGGCTGGATGGCGCGACGCGCAGGCCGTACACGTCGCGCGCCGGCACGCCGACCGAACGCGCAAGGCCGACGTACATGGCTTCAGGTCGCCGCATTTGCCGCCGAGGTTGCGCGTTTCCAGCATCGACTTGATGTCGCCCCAGCCGCAGCCGCGCGTCTTCGGATCGCGGAACGTATTTTCGACCACCCACTCGTAAATGGCGCGGGCCTTCTCAACGTCGCCGCGCGCGCCCTTGACGATGTCGCGCGCGGTGTCGCGCACGATGCCGTCGGTGGGAATCAGCTCCGTCGCCGCAGTGTAGAAACCGACGTCGGCCGCCGAGAGTTTTTCGGCGTTCGCACTGCGCCGCGCCGGGTCCACCGCCCGATCGCGCGTCATGAAGCTGCTGGTCACTTCGATCACCGGCGCGGGACTGCCGCTGCTCCATTCCGCATGCACCATCGCCGCCCCGTACTTGCCGTCGCGCTGGATCTGCGCCTTGGCCGCATTGCCGCTCCAGCTCGAGCCGATCGAGCGCTGCCAGTCCGTGTCGTCGAGCATCGGCAGCGGCACCCAGGTGTGCGACACGTCTTGCGGCTTGAGAATGGTTACCCGCGTCACGATTTCGTAGCTGCGCCATTCCCCGGTCGTGCTGGCGGCAGCCTCGCGCCAGGGCATCGATGCAACGGTCGCCGCCGCGCTGGTGGTTTTCAGAAAATTTCTGCGATCCATGCGGTTGCCTCCTGATTTAGACGAGCCAACGCCCGCGCCGGCTTTGGGCCGCCGCGATCAACGAAAACCGGGGTATAGCGAGGAACGGAAGAGGCAGAAAAACGCAAGAGGCGAAACACTGCGCGTCATCGTCGCAGTCGCCCTCGCGGCCGCCCTGGGCGTGACCGGCGCCCCTGCGCGAGGTGCCCAGCATCGCGCCGAGCGACCGGGAACCGCGCGAAATCAACCGTGCCAGGATGAACATGGTTCGAGCACTCTACTCGTTGAATATGCGGTAAACAAGCCGCCACATGCATTCATTTCAGGCAATAAAAACCCGGCCGGAGCCGGGCTTGGTCGTTCCGCAAGGACGGAAATTACTTCTTCATTTCCTTTTTCTTGCCTTTGGCTTTCGCTTTGCCTTTGCCCTTTTTTTTCATGGGCTTCTCGGCGGCGGGCGCGGCTTTCGCCGGCTCGGCTTTCGCCGGGGCGGCAGCGGGAGCGGCTGGGGTCGCCGGCGTCGCCGGGGTCGCCGGTTTGGCCTGAGCGAAGACCGACGCGGCGAACGCCGACGCCACGATCGCAACGATCAGCTTTTGCTTGAGCATCTGGTTTTCTCCTGGTCTATAGATTCGGTTCGAAACTGAACCTGAGCGAGTAACGCGCCGCCGGCCGGGCGGTTGACCGCGGCCCTAGTCCAGATCGGCCTGGTCTCCCAATAAAGCCTTCCGAAACCGTGACTTGAGCAATGCACCGTCGCGGGGCGGCAGCACCAGCGGCAGCTTTTCGGCGACCACCTTCACCTGGGCGAAGAGCGGACCTGCCGGGCGGTGGATGGCGGCCCGCAGCGCCGCCAGGTGGGCGCGATGGCGGACTTGTCTGGCGAACTTGAAGCCGCAGGCCTGAGCCACCTTGGCGAGGTCCACGCCCGCCGCCGTGTGCGACGCCTGCATTCCGGTCTCGCCGTAGCGCTCGTTGTCGATCACCACCACCGCAAGGTTGCGGGGCTGCTGCACGCCGATGGTGGCCAGGGACCCTAGCCCCATCAGCATCTCGCCGTCGCCGGTGATCACGAGCACGCGCCGCCTCGGCTGCGCGAGCGCAAGGCCGAGGCCGAACATCGCGGCGTTGCCCATCGCGCCCCATAACGGGAAGTTGAGCGGCGAGTCGCCGGCCGCGGTGATGTCCCAGGCCGTGGACCCCAGGCCCGCCACCACCAACAGGTTCCGCCTATTTTTTAAGAGAATTTCTACAACTTTCCTGCGACGCAGCACGGCAGTCATCGGGACGCCTGATCCTGGAAGCTCTTGATGCCGATGACCGCCTGCGAGATCAGCACCGCGACCGCGTGGTAGCTGCCGAACGCGAGCCGGGCCGCGGCATCGACCTTGGGCGCGATCGCCTCGGCAGCGTTCGCTTCATGCACCACCACGCCCATCGCCTCGAGCACCGTGGGCGTCGCTTGCCCCATCGGCACCTGCCAGGGATTGAATTCGCCGGCCTGGCCGCGCATGGTGATCAGCATCAACAGCGGAAAGCGGCATTCGCGCACGCTGCCCAGCTGGTTGAGGCAGTTGCCGACGCCGCTCGATTGCATCAGCAGCGCGCCGCGCACGCCGCCCAGCCACGCGCCGGCCGCGAGGCCGATGCCCTCCTCCTCGGCGCTCAGTAGGACGGACTTGATTGCTTTGTCCGCGAGGCACAGCTCGATTAGCCGCTGGTGGCCCGCATCAGGCACATATCCGACCTGGCGCACGCCCGCGGCTTTCAGAGTCCTTAAAAGCGTTGCCGGCCAGGAGTTGTCACTGCGTTTCATCGCACCGTTACCTCTACTCGTTGCGCGGCATTGTTACCGAATCCGGTCACGTCCCACGGTGGCTCGATGGGCTGCGTGGCGCCGCTCGCGTCGGTTGCGCGGCAGCGCAGCTCGTACGCCCCGGGCGCCGCGTCCCAGCGCGCGCTCCAGCGCCGCCAGGCATGCGCTCCGGCAGGCGCGGCCAGCGCCGCATCCCGCCATGCGCCGTCGACTGCAAATTCGACGCGTTGCACGTCCCCTTCGCCCGACCAGGCCCGGCCGATGATCTCTACCTGACCCGCATCGACCGTGCGGCGGCGGCTGTAATAATCCGGAATCCCGGGCGGCGCCATCAGCGAATTGACGCGCATGCGGGTGCAGGGAACGCCCTTCTCCCCGGCCGCGCTGCGGTAGTGGTAGCTCAGCGCCTGCTGCACGCCGTCAAAGGGGCGGTCGATGGCTTCGATGCGCTCGAGCCACTTCACGCTCGCCATGCCGTACCAGTCGGGCACCACCAGCCGCAGCGGCGCGCCGTGCTGCGGCAGCAGCGGCGCGCCGTTCATCGCGTAGGCAAGCAGCACATCCTCGCGCATCGCCTCCGCAGGCGACAGGCTGCGCGAAAAGCTATGCTCGATGCCGCGATCGATGCCGCGGTCAGCGCCGTGAAAAACGATCTCTTGTGTGGATTTTTTTATTCTTGATTCATCCAATAAATCTGCAAGCGAAACCCCTGTCCATTCGGCGGTGGAAACACCCTCCTCCAGCCAGGGCATGGACGGATAGCGCGGCGAGATCTGGCCGCGCCCGTTGCCGGCGCATTCCATGGTGACGCGCAGCGTTCTTGCCGGCATGCGCTGCAGTTTCGCGAGGCTGATTCTCCGCGGTTCGGCGATCAGGCCGTCGATGCGCAGCTGCCAGGTCGCGGCGTTGGTCGCGGGAATGTCGAAATGGAACAGCAGGTAGTGCAACCCGGAGGGGGTGAGGTCGTAGCGCAGGGCTTCCAGCGGCATGCCGCTGTTGCGCGTTGCGAGCGCGACTTCCTCCTGCGTGTAGCGCCCTACGATCGGCGCTCTGCGCTTCCCGGCCATCCGTGCATTCTATAATCCGCCCGGATGGAGATCGCACAGTTCCTCGAACGCTTGCCACGCGGCGATCTATGGGTGTTCGGCTACGGCTCGCTCATGTGGTCGCCCGGTTTCCGGCCGAGCGAGAAGTCCACCGCGCTGGTGCGCGGCTACCACCGGGCACTGTGCATCCTGTCGAATCGCTATCGCGGCACGCCGGACAAGCCGGGCCTGGTGATGGGCCTGTGCCGCGGCGGATCGTGCTGGGGAATGGCGTTTCGGGTACCCGCGGCGCGCGTGCGCCCCGTGCTGGCGGCGCTCTGGGAGCGCGAGATGCTGAACCAGGTTTACAGGCCGACGCTGATTCCGGTCGTGGTGGAGCCCGGGCGGCACGTGAGACAAGCACGGCAAGTGCGCGCGCTGGCCTTCGTCGCCGACACCACGCACCGGCAGTTTGTACGCGAATTGGACCTGCATGGCCGCGCCCGTCTGGTCGCGCAGGGCATCGGCCAGCGCGGCCACTGCGTGGACTATATCCGCAACACCCTCGAGCACATGCTGGCGCTCGGCGTGAACGATCCGCACCTCTCCAGGGTGCTCGACGCCGCACTGAGGTTTTCTCCCGCAGGAAAGCGGCGCTAATTACTTTTCGCCATTCGCCCCAGCGCTTTTTCCAGCAACGTGCGCTGCGTGCCGAAATTCAACCGCACAAAGTTCGGCGCGCCGAACTGCGACCCGGGCGACAGCGCGACGCCGCGATCCAGGAAGTGCTGGTGCGGATCGGCAACGCCGAGGCCGGAGGCGTCGATCCACGCGAGATAGGTCGCTTCGACATGCGCCATCGTCAGGCCAGGGATCGCTCCGATCTCGCGCTCGACGAGGTAGCGATTCCCGCGCAGGTAGGCGAGCTGCGCCTCCAGCCACTCGCCGCAGTCCCTGTAGGCGGCAAGCGCGGCCTCGTAGCCGAACACCGACGCATCGTGCACTGTCGCGTGATGATCCACCGAGAATGCCCGCCTCAGCTCCGCGTTTTCGATCACGGCGAACGCGCAGCCCGCGCCCGGAAAGCCGAAAGCCTTGTTGGGTGAGATGAGCGTCACCGTGCGGCGCGAAGCCTCGCGTGACAGGCTGGCGATCGGCACGTGCGGCTTGCCCGGGTCGAGAAGGATGTCGGCATGGATCTCGTCCGAGCAGATGACAAGGTCGTGCTGTTCCGCGAACGCGGCGAACCGCGCCAGTTCCGCGCGCGTGAATATCGTGCCGCCCGGGTTCTGCGGATTGCAGAGGTTTAGCAGCCGCGAGTGCGGCCGGACCGCGTCTATCAGCCGGTCTTCATCAAAAACCCAGCGGCCTGAAGACAGCACCAGCCGGACATCGGCATGCTCGCGTCCGGCCAGCACCGCGGCGCGCTTGAGGTGGTGATAGACCGGCGTCGGCACCAGGATGTGCTGGTCTGGCCGGACCAGATGCCGTGCGGCGAGGTGCAATCCCGGCACGACGCCCGAAACGAATACCACCCAGTCCGGCTCTACCCGCCAGTCGTACAGGCGATGCATGCGCTCGACCACGGCATCGCGCAACGCGTCGGGCGGAACGCTGTAGCCGAGCACGCCGTGCGCGGCGCGGCGCGTGATGGCTTCAAGGACCGGCGGCGGCGCGCGGAAGTCCGTATCCGCGACCCATAACGGGATCACGTCACCGGGATAGCGCTCCCAGCGCACGCTCCAACTGCCGCGCCGCGCCACCGGCTGGTCGAAATCGAACACCCGCAGAATGCTACTTCCTTGCCTTCAGTTCGTCTTTCTCAAGCGGATCGCCGCCCTTCTCCTGCTCGTCCTCCTCCGCCTTCTCCTGCATCGTCTCGGCCGGGTCTTCCTCGAGCCGGTTCATGCTGTCGTCCACCTCCTCGGTCTTGATCGCCGCCGATTCCTCGCGCAACTGCTCGGGGAAGGTGGTCACGATCTTCGGGAAAGCGACGATCAGCGCGATGGCGATGACCTGCAGGATCATGAACTCGAACATGCCTTTGTAGATCGTGCCGAGCGACCATTCCTTGACGACCTGCCTGAGGTAGTACGCCGACATCGCCACCGGCGGCGAGAGGAACGCCGTCTGCAAGACGACGGCGACCACGGCGCCGAACCAGACCATCACCATGTCGAGCGGGATGCCGAGCGACTGGCCGAGCGCGGGCTTCAACGCCTCCATCACCGGGTAGAAGATCGGCAGAAAGACGAGGATGATCGCGGGCCACTCGAACGGCCAGCCGAGCAGGAAGATGAGGACCAGCACGATGATCAGCATGAACACCGGCGAGAGCGGCAGCGCCAGCATCGTCTCGGTAATCCAGTTGGCGGTGCCCAGGCGCGCGAACACCGCACCGAAGATGTTCGAAGTCACCGCGAGGAACAGCACCATGCTGGAAGTTGCGGTGGTGCTCAGGACCGCGCGCTTCATTCCCGCCCAGGTGAACCTGCCATAGGCGAGGGTTAGCACCCAGGCGCCGAAGGCGCCGATGGCGCTCGCCTCGGTCGGCGTGGCGAGCCCGCCGAGCATCGAGCCGAGCACCGCGCCGATCAGCACCAGCAGCGGCACCACGCCGATGAGGACCTCGGTGACGAGCTGCAGCGGCGAACTGACCCGGTCCTCCAACGGCACCGGCGGGCCGAGCTTCGGATTCAAGTTCGAGCGGATCATCAGGTAGGCGAGGTAGATGCCGGCGAGCAGAAAGCCCGGGCCGAACGCCGCCGAGTAGAGCTCCGCGACCGAGACCCCGATCACCGGCCCCATCACGATCAGCATCACCGAGGGCGGGATCAGGATGCCGAGCGTGCCGCCGGCGGTGATGCAACCGGCGGCGAGCTTCGCATCGTAGCCGGTCTTGATCATGATCGGGCTCGCCATGATCCCCAGCACCGTCACCGCCGCGCCGACGATGCCGGTCGCCATCGCGAACACGGTGGCGGTCAGGATGACGACCGCGAAGAGGGCGCCGCGGATCGGCGCGAGCAGCATGCGGAAAGCGTGGAACAAGCGCTCCATCAGACCGGCCTGCTCGGTGAGGAAGCCCATGAAGATGAACAGGGGCACCGCCGCGAGCAATTCCTCCTTCATCATGCCGATGGTCTGGAAGTAGGCCAGGCTGAAGACGATTTCGCCCAGGCCGAAGTAGCCGAACGTAAGCGCGAGAAACAGCAGCGTAAAGCTGATCGGAAAGCCGATGAAAATCGTGCCGATCATGACGATCAGCATGACGAGGCCGAGGAAAGCGAGTCCGCCCATGGGTCAGACCTCGATCTTCTCTTTGTGTTCGAGTTCGATGCCGGTGCGCGCGGCATAGACGCTCTTGATCGTCTCGGACACGCCCTGGATCAGCAGCAGCAGGCAGGCGAGCGGCACCACCCACTTGAACGGCCACAGGATCGGACGCCACGGCGTCTGCTCCGAGGTCTCGCCGATCTCGAACGCGTACCAGCCCTCGGCGCCGCTCACGATGAGGAAGGTGAAGATCGACGGGAAGAAGAACACCAGGTAGGCGACCGAGTCGATCATGCCCCTGGTCCGGATGGACCAGTGCTCGAAGAAGAAGTCGGTGCGGATATGCGCGCCCTTGTGCAGCGCGTAGGCGGCGCCGAGCATGAAGATCGTGCCGTAGAGCATATAGGTGACATCGAACGACCAGATCGTCGGTGCGTTGAAGGCGTAGCGCGAGAACACTTCCCAGGTCACGGCGAGCACCAGCGGCACGTTGAGCCATGCCACCCAGGTGCCGGTGGTGTCGGTGAACTTGTCGATGATGCGCACCAGCCGGATATGCCCGGCTACCGCTTCGGCCATAGGAGAAACCCTAGTTCAACTGACAAAAAAAGAGGGGCGTTTCCGCCCCTCTGTGGGATCGTCGAACTATTTCTTCTTTGCAGCCGCCGGCTTCGCCGCACCTTCCGGCCAGTAGTAGTTGGCCGCGAAGGAGTACGGCGGAAACATCATGCGCTTCGCCGGCACGACCAGCGAGGCGTAGTCGCGCTGCGAGTCGTGCACCTTCTTGAAGAACGGATTCTTGGCCGCTTCTTCCACCGCGAACGCGTCCCAGGTTTTCAGGTAGGCGATCAGGATGTCGGGCGGCGTGCGCAGGATTCTCACGCCATGCTTTTCCTGCATCTCCTTGATCGCGTCGGCGTTCTGCCTTTGCCACTTGGCCCACCAGATGAGGAAGGTGTCGTTGGCCGCCACCTGGATCATCGTCTGATGCGCCGGCGAGAGCGCCTTCCACACGTCCTGGTTGATGAGCAACTCGCCAATGGTGACGTTCTCGTGCATGCCCGGGGTGTAGTGGTATTTCCACACGTTATGAAAACCGAAGCGCAGATCCTCGACCCCGCCCACCCATTCGGCGCAGTCGATCACCCCGCGCTGCGCGGCGGGGAGAATTTCACCGCCGGGCATGTTGACCGTCGTCATCCCCATCCTTTGCCAGAGGTCCCCCGTCACGCCGGTCGCACGGCATTTCAATCCCTTCAAATCGGCGACGCTCTTGATGGGTTTCTTGAACCAGCCGAAAGCCTGCGGGCCCGCCGGCAGGATCGGCAGTACCACGACATTGAGTTTGAGCACCTTCTGGTAGAACTCCTGGTACAGCTCAAGCCCGCCGCCGTGGTGCAGCCAGCCCATGGCGTCGATGTAGTCCATGCCGAAGGTGCCGCCCGGTCCGCCGGTGAACAGGATCGAAACCTTGTCCTTGCCGGTCCAGTAGCCGGCCCACGCGTGCGCGCCGTCGAGCACCTTCTTGTGGGTGGCATCGAGCACCTCGAACGCCGGGACCACCTGGCCGACCGGCATCGTTTCGATCTTGAGCGCGCCGCCTGACATCTTGTTGACGCGGTCGGCGAAGTGCGTGAAGTTCTCGTACAGCGTCTGGCTGGCCGGCCAAGTGGCCTGCATTTTCAAGGTAACTGGTGCTTGAGCGTTCGCGGTGCCGGCAAACGCGCCCGCGCAGGCGAGCACGGCAAGCGTTCTGGTGAATTGCCTCATAGTCCCTCCTCCTAGAGTGAATTGCGCAAGGCGAAGTGCAGCCTACACGCTTGCCTATCCTCGGTCAATCAACGCGCTTGCGCCGCTATTTCTTCTTCCCCTCGCTCTTGGGTGGACAGGAACTTGAAACTCTACACGGCCGGCGCGGCGGGCTGCTGCGCGTGCGCGGCGGCGGCGCAACCGGCGGCGGTCGCGAACGCGAGCGCGGTTTTGAGCGGGGTGAGCATCGGGTTCCTCCCTCTGGGATGCGTTTCGGGTTTCGTACCGTGGCGATCGATGGAAGGAGCGCGGATCACGCGTGTCAACGATGCTGCAATGCACCGTTTCGGGGTCCTTCGATCGAGCCGCGCAGCAATGCCTTCGAGCGCTTTCGAGGCTGCGGGATAGCGCTGCAGCACCAGCGGGTCGTGGCCCGGGACGATGTGCGCGGGCGAGTCGGCGAGCGCGCGCAGGCGCGCGTAGACCTCGTACTGCGCTGATGTCATGCGATCACATTCATGCGATGGCGACGCGCGCCGCTTTGCGCTTGCCGACCTGCACTACGTAAACCTTGCCTTTGGCGAGCGTAAGCGTGCGGTCCGACACCCGGCCGCCATCCACCCTGACGCCGCCCTGCTCGATCACGCGATTCGCCTCCGAAGCACTGGGGACGAGGCCCGCCTGCTTCAGCAACTGCGCGAGCGCGAGCCCGGCTGCCGGCGCGTGCAGCGTCACCTCCGGCATGTCTTCCGGCAGCGCGCCGTCGCGGAAACGCGCGTTGAACTGGCTGGCGGCTGACGCCGCGGCGGCGCGGCCGTGGAACCGCTCGACGATCTCCTTGGCGAACTCGAATTTCACGTCGCGCGGATTCGCTCCTTTTGCAACCGCCTCTTTTTTAGAACGAATTGCCTGCAAATCCTGAAAAGAAAGCAACTCAATATAGCGCCACATGAGCTCGTCCGAGATACGCATCAGCTTGCCGAAGATCTCCTGCGCCGGCTCGGCGATGCCGATGGTGTTGCCAAGCGATTTCGACATTTTCTCCACGCCGTCCAGACCTTCCAGCAGCGGCATCGTCAGGATGCACTGCTGCTCCTGGCCGAAGTCCTTCTGCAGCTCGCGCCCGACCAGCAGGTTGAACTTCTGGTCGGTGCCGCCCAGCTCGACGTCGGCCTTCATCGCCACCGAATCGTAGCCCTGCATCAGCGGGTAGAGCAGCTCGTGCACCGCGATCGGTTGTTTGCTTTTGAACCTGTTACTAAAATCATCCCTCTCCAGCAAGCGCGCAACCGTATAACGTGCGGCGAGCCGGATCACGCCTTCGGCACCCAGCTTGTCCGACCACTCCGAGTTGAACATCACCTGGGTCTGGTCCGCGTCGAGGATCTTCGACATCTGTGCGCGATAGGTTTGTGCGTTGTCGAGGATCTGCTCGCGCGACAGCGGCGGCCGCGTCTGGTTCTTGCCGGCTGGGTCGCCGATCATGCCGGTGAAATCGCCGATCAGGAACTGCACCTGGTGGCCGAGGTCCTGGAAATGGCGCAGCTTGTTGATCACCACGGTGTGGCCGAGGTGCAGATCGGGCGCGGTCGGATCCAGGCCAAGCTTGATCCTGAGCGGACGCCCGGTATTCAGCTTGCGGACCATTTCCGCCTCGACGATCAGTTCATCGCAGCCCCGCTTGATGCGCGCGAGCGCTTCTGCCACATCCGCCATGCGTGCTACACTTTCCAGGTATCTGAATAAAAAGGGATTCTAGCCGAACTATGCGCCGGGTTGGGACGCCGCGCACCGCGCCCTTAAAACGCGCCGCGGCCCTGGCCGCCTTTGCGGTCTCGGGCGTAGTGGCCGCCGTCGCCGCGATCGTTCCTTCCAGCGACGCTGAACTGCTGCTCGCGAAAGCGGCAGTGCTCGAGCCGGTGGCGATCCGCGCCGATGAAGCGCTGCTGCCCGCGCCGGCCAGCTACGTGCGCGAAGACCGCTTGCAGCGCGCCGACACGCTCGAAGGATTGCTCGCGCGCCTCGCCGTCGGCGATGCCGACGCGCAGAAGCTGCTGCGTCAGCGCGAGCTGCGCTTGCTGCGCCCGGGTGAGATCGTCACCGCCGAGGTGCGCGCCGAGGGGGAACTGGTCTGGCTGAGCTTCCTCGCCCCTCGCGACATGGTGGTACGCATCGAGCGCGTCGGCGAGAGCCTGGTTTCGAGCGAGCAGCGGGCGCAGCTTGCCGCGCGCAACGAACTGAAGGCCGCGCTCGTCGAGTCATCGCTGTTTGCCGCGGCGGACGCCGCCGGCACCCCGGACGCGGTCGCGATCCAGCTGGCCGAGGTGTTCGGCAGCGACATCGATTTCCACCGCGAACTGCGCAAGGGCGACCGGTTTTCGGTGCTCTACGAGATGCTTTCCGTCGCAGGCCGGCCGCTGCGCGCAGGCAGCGTGCTGGCCGCCGAGTTCGCCAACCAGGGCCGGACGCACCGCGCCGTGTCCCACGCCGGCGGCTACTACGCGCCCGACGGCAAAATCAAGGCGTTCGGGCGCGGCATCCGCAGCGGCGCGCGCGTCGCGCAGGGCGATACTGTGGGACTTATCGGCCAGACCGGCTGGGCGACCGGGCCGCGCCTGCACTACGAATTCCGGGTCGCGGGCGCCGCGCGCAATCCGCTTTGCGTCCCGCTTCCCGCGGGCGCGCCGGTGGCGCGCCACGACATGGGCGCTTTCCGCGCGCGGGCGCAGCCGCTGTTCGCGCAACTCAAGCTGCTCGCCGACAGCCAGGCGAACCAGGTGGCAGCTCTGGAGTGACTCCCGAACTCTACATCGGCCTGATGTCGGGCACCAGCCTCGACGGGGTCGATGCGGTGCTGGTGGATCTGGCCAGCGCAAGGCCGCGTCTGATCGCCAATGCCGGCGTTGCGTTCGATGCCCCGCTGCGGCGCGAACTGCTGGCGCTGAACGCGCCCGGAGAAAATGAGATCGAGCGCGCTGCCCTCGCCGGCAACGCGCTGGCCGCGAAGTTCGCCGCCGCAGTGGCCGCAGTCCTTGCCACATCGAAGACGCCGTCCGCGGCGATCCGCGCCATCGGTTGCCACGGACAGACGGTGCGCCATCGTCCCGAGCGCGGCTACACCATCCAGATCGGCAATGCAGCGCTACTGGCCGAGCTGACGGGCATCCGCATCGTCGCCGATTTCCGCACCCGCGACGTCGCCGCCGGCGGCCAGGGCGCGCCGCTCGCGCCTGCGTTTCATGCCGCGGTCTTCGCCGATCCCGCCGAGGATCGGGCAGTACTCAACCTCGGCGGCATCGCCAACCTGACGTTCCTGCCGCGCGCAGGAAAGGTGATCGGTTTCGACAGCGGACCCGGCAATTGCCTGCTCGACCTGTGGGCCGCGCAGCACCTCGGCAAAGCGCATGATGCAGGCGGCAACTGGGCCGCCGCAGGCCGCGTGATTGCGCAGTTGCTGGAGCGCATGCTGCAGGAGCCTTACTTCGCGCTGCCGCCGCCCAAGAGCACCGGCCGCGATCTGTTCAACGAGGCCTGGTTGCGCAACACGCTGGAGGGCGGCGAGGTACCGCAGGCCGTACAGGCAACGCTGCTCGAATTGACCGCACGCAGCGTGGCAGCCCCGGCATCGGCGCATTGCCCCGGTGCACGGCGCCTGATCGTCTGCGGCGGCGGCGCGAAGAACGACGCCCTGATGCAGCGCCTGGCCGAACTGGTGGCGCCGGCGGTGCTCGAGCCGAGCGGCCGCCATGGGGTCGATCCGCAACTGGTGGAGGCCACCGCCTTTGCCTGGCTGGCGAAGCAAGCGCTGATTGGTCAGCCCGGCAACCTGCCCTCGGTTACCGGCGCGCGCGGACCGCGCCTGCTCGGGGCGGTCTACCCGCGCTAGACCGAGAACGACGAGCCGCAGCCGCAGGTGGTGGTGGCGTTCGGGTTCTTGATCACGAATTGCGCGCCTTCCAGGCCCTCGCTGTAGTCGATCTCGGCGCCGGTCAGGTACTGGTAGCTCATCGGGTCGATGAGCAGCTGCACGCCGTTCTTCTCCATCACAGAGTCGTCTTCGTTCGTCACTTCGTCGAAAGTGAAGCCGTACTGGAAACCGGAGCAGCCGCCGCCGGTGACAAACACGCGCAGCTTGAGCCCCGGGTTGCCTTCTTCCTCGATCAGCTGCTTGACCTTGTTGGCGGCGCTGTCGGAGAAGACCAGTGGATCGGGCATTTCGGTGACGGCATTCATGGTTTGCTCCTTCGCCTTTGCTTGGCTACTTCGCGACCTTCAGTTCGACGGATTTCATCTCGGCGGCATGGTGCACCAGCCGTCCCTCGATCACGGCGCCCTGCTGGATTTCAATGCTCTTGTAATGCACGTCCCCTTTGACACGGGAATGGGCCTGGAGTTCGAGCGTCTCGCGCGAATCCACCGGCCCGTTGATGGTGCCGTTGACCACCACATGAGCGGCCTGGACCTCGCCGTCGATGCGGGCGTGCTCGGAGACCACCAGCGTGCCCGGCTGGTCGGGCAACGCCGCGACATTGCCGCGCACCACGCCGTCGACCCGCAGGCCGCCGCTGAAAAAAACGTTGCCCTCGATGCGCGTGGTGGCACCGATCAGGCTGTCGATACGGTTCTGCGGCTTGCTCTCTCTGCGGAACATGTCCGGTTCTCCTTCACCCCAGCGTCACGTTCTGGGTCACTCTCGGCTCGGCGGAGCCCGCTTCGTAGACGCGCAACTGCACGCTGCTCACCCTGGCCTTGGGACTTACGCGAACGATGCCGTCGACCCGCTGGAAGTGCTTGAATGTCAGCCGGAAGGCCGACGCCGCGGAGCTCTCCGATTCCCCAGGCCTGGGTACCGTGATCATAGCACTGCGGCCGTCTTCGGTCAGACTGACCACCATTTCCATGCGCCCCTGGAACTCGCGCCCGCGCCGCGGCCCCGAGGCGAGCAGCAGCACGCGGTAGCGGAATTCCCCCGGCAGCACATCGGGTTCTACCTTGAAGCGCAGGATCGAGAGCGGCGCCGCGCTGGCGGTCTCCGAGGACAGCATGCTCTCGAAGATCGCGAGTTCCTCGCGCAGCCGCGCGCTGTCCTGCTCAAGGCCCTTGATCTGCTGCGCCAGCTTCTGCTGCGCGGTGCGCTCGATCGACACTTTGCTGTCGGCTGCATTGGCCACCGCGCGCAGGCGCTCGAGTTCATCGCGCAGCTTGCCGAGCTCGCTGCGCGCGGCGCTGAGTTCCTGCTCGACTTCGCTGCGGTCGAAACCCGCGAAGCGCCGGCCGGCATCGTACATCCAGGCCGCGAGCGCCGCCGAAAACGCGAGCATCACGGCCAGCCCCAGCCAGCGCAGATACCAGGGGACATGGGTGCGCACCGACACCTTCGGCGCGGCGATGCCGAAACGCTGGCGCAGCTTCCAGAAGCGGCCGGTCATCGCGTCGCGCTACGGAACCACCGCCACCTGCGCAAGGCCCGTGGTTTCGGCAAGGCCGAACATCAGGTTCAGGTTCTGCACCGCCTGGCCCGATGCGCCCTTCATTAGGTTGTCGGCAACCGAGAGCACCACAAGCGTGTCGCCGCGCTCGCCACGTTCGCCACGTTCCCGCGGCCGGTGCACCGCGATCCGGCAGACATTCGCTGCGCGCGCCGAGCGCGTGTCCGGATGACTGCCCGCAGGCATCACGTCGACAAACGGCTCGTTGGCAAAGCGCTTCTCGTAGAGGGCCTGGAAATCCATCTCCTTCACGATGCGGCCGTAGAGCGTGGCATGGATGCCGCGGATCATCGGCGCGAGATGCGGGATGAACACGAGGCCCACTTCGCGCCCGGCGGCTTGCGCCAGGCCCTGCCGGATTTCGGGCCAGTGCCGGTGGCCGCCCACGCCGTAGGCGGCGAAGTTGTCGGAAGCTTCCGGGTACATGAGGCTCTGCTCGAGCTTGCGGCCCGCGCCCGAGACGCCGGACTTGGCGTCGGCGATCATATGGTCCAGATCGACCGCGCCCGCCTCGACCAGCGGCAGCAGCCCCAGCTGCACCGCGGTCGGGTAGCAACCCGGGTTCGCCACCAGCCGCGCGCCGCGGATTTTTTCGCGGTTCAGTTCGCACAGCCCGTACACCGCCTCGGCGACCAGCTCGGGCGCCGCGTGCTTGACCTTGTACCAGCGCTCCCATTCGGCGATGTCCTTCAATCGGAAGTCGGCCGAGATGTCGACGATGCGCACGCCGGCGTCGATGAGCGCGCGCGCCTCGCCCATGGCAACGCCGTTGGGCGTGGCAAAGAACACGACGTCGCAATTCTTCAGGGCTGCCTTGTCCGGATGCGAGAACGCGAGCGACACGCGCCCGCGCAGGCTCGGGAACATGGCGCTGACCGCCGTGCCCGCTTCCTGGCGCGAGGTGATCGCACACAACTCGACCTGCGGATGCTGCGACAGCAGCCGCAGCAACTCGATGCCCGTGTATCCCGTGCCGCCGACAATTCCAGCCTTGATCATGAGATTCACCTTTCTCAAACACAAAAGCCGCCCGGAGGCGGCTTTTTGATTCCCGGGACCTCTGTCCCGGCGCTTAACGTTTGGAGTACTGCTTGCGCCGCCGCGCCTTGTGCAAGCCGACCTTTTTTCGCTCCACTTCCCGCGCATCCCGGGTCACGAGCCGCGCAGCACGGAACACGGGCTTCAGCGCCGCATCATACTCGATCAGGGCGCGTGCCAATCCGTGCCGCACCGCGCCGGCCTGGCCGTTCTCGCCGCCGCCGTGCACGTTCACCTTGATGTCGAAGCTGGCGAGGTTCTTGGTGAGTTCGAGCGGCTGGCGCACGATCATGCGGCCGGTCTCGCGCGCGAAGAATTCGTCCACCGGCTTGCCGTTGACCTCGAACAGGCCCTTGCCGGGCTTGAGGAACACCCGCGCGGTCGCGCTCTTGCGCCGGCCCGTGCCGTAGTAGTAGTCGCCGACCATGTCAGATCTCCAGTGCTTTCGGTTGCTGCGCCGCGTGCGGATGCTTGCCGTCGGCGTAGATTTTCAGCTTGCGCAGCATCGCGTAGCCGAGCGGCCCCCTGGGCAGCATGCCCTTCACCGCGCGCTGCAGGGCGCGGTCGGGAAACTTCGCGTGCAGCTTGGCGAAATCGGTTTCCTTGATGCCGCCCGGAAACGTGGTGTGGCGGTAGTATTTCTTGCCGAGTTGCTTGCGCCCGGTGACGCGGATTTTCGCCGCATTCAGCACCACGATGTAGTCGCCGGTGTCGACGTGCGGCGTGTATTCCGGCTTGTGCTTGCCGCGCAGGCGCTTGGCGATCTGCGAGGCGAGCCGGCCGAGCACCTTGTTCTGGGCGTCGACGACGAACCAGCCGTGCACTACGTCTTCGGCTTTGGCGGTGTAAGTCTTCATCGAATGGCTGCTTGAGAAAAGGCGCGAATAGTATCACAAACTGAGCAGGGTTAAACTGTTTTAGAATCATGGCATTAGAGAAAGGAAGCGGCATGGAATGCACAGTGCGCTGGGGCGACGGAATGACCTTCGTGGCCGAGACGGGCAGCAATCACCTGGTGACGATGGACGGCGCCCCGGAAGGCGGCGGCCGCAATCTCGCGCCGCGGCCGATGGAAATGGTGCTCGCCGGCGCCGGCGGCTGCACCGCCTACGACGTGGTGGTGATCCTGAAGAAAAACGGGCAGGAGGTGACCGGCTGCGAGGTCAGGCTCCAGGCGGAGCGCGCGGCGACCGATCCGAAAGTTTTCACCAGCATCCACTACCACTTCACGATCCGCGGCCGCAACCTCAAGCGCAACCTGGTCGAGCAGGCGGTGCGGCTGACGCACGAAAAGTATTGCTCGGCGACCGCCATCCTCGGCAGGACCGCCGCGATCACCAGGGACTTCGAGCTGATCGAGGCGTGATTGAATTTGATCCTGGTCCATCAGCAGGGCAAGCAGGACCGGGCCGATTATGAGGCGATCGTCCAGCGGATCGGCGGGCGCGCGCGCGACATCGCCGCTCATGTCGTTGACACCAAGGATTCGGGTTGGAGCGGCGCGGGCTTCGATCCGCGGGCGCCGACGCTGACCGTCTCGCCCATGCCGATCAAGAAGTTTGTGCCGCCGCGCGGCGCGGTGTGCCAGGGTTTCGAATTCCCCAAGGGCGAGCAGTACGAAAGGCTGGCGCAGCTCGGAATCGCGGTACCGAAGTGGGTCCGCATCACGCCCGGACTGGCGCTGGATGCCGCGCAATGGGGGCCTTACGTGGTGGTGAAGCCCGAGCTCGGCCGCAAGGGCGCGGAGATCTTCATCAAGCGCACCGGGCGGGTGCGCTACCGGCCGCCGGAAAGCTTTGCCGCGGAGCATCCGGTCCGCAAGGCCCCGCTGCTCGCGCAGCGCTTCATCTACACCGGCCAATGGCCCGCCAACTACCGGGTGGTGACGCTGTTTGGCCGCGTGCTGCTATGCTGGCGCTGCGAGGCCGACCACCGCCACGTGCCGCTCAACTCGCGCTGGGATTTCAAGGCCAGGGGCGGCATCACGGTGGTCTCGAACAAGAAGGATTCGCGCTACCGGCTCGCCGCGGACGCCGACGTGATCGCGCTGGCGAGGCAAGCGCATCGCGCCTTCCCCGATCAACCGCTGCTCGGCACCGATATCGTGCGCGATGCGGACAGCGGGGAGCTGCGGGTGATCGAGTGCAACCCGCGCGGCGACGCCTGGTTGATCTCCTCCGACATGGGGCGCATGATCGAGCAGGCAAATGGGCTTGATTTCGCGGGCCAGTTCGGCGCGCTGGAAGTCGCCGCCGACACGCTGATTGAAGAAACTCGCGCCAGGGCGCGCTAACGCACGAGTGCGTTCCAGCTATGCGCCGAAGCTCAGACCCGGTATGTGACGGTGGTCATCACTTTCGCCATCGCGCGCATGCCGAGCTTGACCGGCTCCGGCAACTCGGCGGCGCCGAGGGAGATCGCGCTGGCGCGGTGCGCAGCCTCATCGCTACGCATCGCCTCGATGATCGTCCGCGTGCGCGCGTCCTCTGGCGAGAGCTGGGCGAGGTGCCCCTGCAGGTGAACCTCGACCTGGCGCTCGGTTTCGGCGAGGAACGCCAGATTCCAGCGGTCACCGAGCACGCCGGCCGCCGCGCCAAGCGCGAACGAACCCGCGTACCAGAGCGGGTTGAGCAGGCTGGTCCGGCCGCCCAGTTCGCGGATCCGGTCGGCGCTCCAGGCAAGATGGTCCTGTTCTTCCGCCGCCGCACTCTCGAGCGCGCGGCGGTTCCCGTCGTTGCGCGCGGTAAGCGCCTGCCCCTGGTAGAGGGCCTGCGCGCAGACCTCGCCCGCGTGATTGACCCGCATCAGGGACGCGGCGTGCGCACGATCGGCCGGTGCCAGATCTTCAGTCTCAGGTAACGCCGCGGCGGGAGAAATGCGCCCCGCCCGGTGCACGCCCGCGACGGCGCGTAGCGCCAGGTCGAAGCCGCCGATCAATCGATCCATCGCGTTCATGCGCCAGTCACAGTTCCGGCGGCAACACGCGGTTCGCGAATTCGAGTCCGTGGAAGCGCTCGGTAACCCGGCGCTTGCGCTCGTACTCGCTCAGGTTTGCCGGCAAGCTCGATTCCACCAGCAGGCGCGCGGCGTCGAAAATCTCCGTGCACAGCCATACGCGTTCGCCGGGCGAGAGCCGCTGGTACTGCGCATCGACGAATCGTTGAAACTCAGGTGTCGTATCCCGCATCCATGCACTTTCGCAGAAGAGCCTCGACGCCGAGCCTGGCGCCCCAGTGCTGAAGGTATGCCTCGTCCGCACCCGAGGCAAGGAGTTTGCGCGCGTCGCGCGGCACTTCGAATTCGCTGTTCATTCCGCGCTATTGTGCCCCGGCTTTCTCGGGATTCGCGGTCGCCCGGCACCCTTTGTCCGTATCAAGCGGAGGCCTGGCCGGTAAGCAGCCTGAGCGCTTCCATGACACGTTTCATGTGATTGGTGGACAGCGTGGCTACAGGACCTTCGCCCATGAATCGCTGGTTCGAGATGGCGCGAATCTGGTCAATCAACAAGTCGGTCTCTTGCGCCAGATTGCCGGCCTTGCCTATCGAGACTCGGAGCGGATAGCCGTCTCCTTGTCCGTCCCGGTAGATTTCCGTTGTCCCGGGAATGATGATGGTGGTGGCATGCCCTGCGTCGTTCAGCAAGTCGGTTTGCAAAACCAAGGCGGGACGATTTCGCTTTCCGGGCTCCTCCTTGCGAGTCTGAGGCTCGAAGTTCACCTCCCAGATCTGCCCCCGCTTAACGCCCGCCAAGCCCGTCTCTCAGGGAAGCGTCCATCGCTTCGTTGATTTCGACGTGTTTGGCCGAAAGGGCCCGGGACAAAAAAACAACGCGTTCGGCCAGTGTCCGCTCGTTTTTCTCCTCGATCGCCTTGCGCAGGTAGTCCGAGCGCGACATGCCGGAAAGTCGAGCCAGTTCGTCAGTCTGTTCGACGAGTTCGGTGGTAGAGCGAAAGGTAAGCGGTATGGCGCCCATGATGCGTCACTAAATTTGTACGCCCAAAATGTACGTCATATTTGTATGTTATGCAAACACTGGCTATCCCCTACCGGGAACCGTCGGTGCTGGTCGAACGCCCGGCAAAAAAAACGGGCGCCCGAAGGCGCCCGCTTGAACAACTGCTGAAGTGTTTCTTAGAAAGAGTGGCTCACGCCAAGCTGGAAGCCGCGCGGATCCGCGCCGGCGGCAACAAAACCTCCGCCTCCGTTGGCACCGCCCGCCAAATTGTTGAACGCACCGCCCA
>Ga0247727_10006977_pt1 | contig 21857 bp, 22 predicted proteins | sample WisWelCaveWW1625_FD_202498 | JGI IMG/M metagenome (GOLD analysis project Ga0247727, IMG submission 202498) | Biofilm microbial communities from Wishing Well Cave, Virginia, United States - WW16-25 | ecosystem: Environmental > Aquatic > Deep subsurface > Groundwater > Cave microbial mat | place...
GGGGATCGGGTTCCTCTACGTGAGAAAGGAGTTGCAGGAACGGGTGATCCGGCGGTCGCGGTACGGGGTGCGGCAATACAGCAGCCCCAACCGGGCGCAGGCGGATTCGAAGTTCGACCTGCTGCCTGGCGCAGCGCGCTACGAGTCCTCGGCCAGCATCTCCAATTGCGGGGGCGTGATCGCGCACGCGGCGCTGCAATACATCCATCGTTTAGGCATCGACAATATTCAGATGCACGCCCAGGCCCTAACGGACCGGCTCCAGAAGGAGCTGCCCCGCCTCGGGTATCCGGCAGTCACGCCCCCGGACAACCCTACGCCCATCGTCAGCTTCCTGACCCCCGACTACCGCAAGACCGGGGCCAAGCTCGACAAGGCCTTCGGCGAGACGGTGATTGCGCTCCGGCGGTGGGAGTTCACCGAGGCGAATGGCGAGGTGAAGATCGTAGAGGGCATGCGGATCTCGCCGTCGGTGTATAACAATCAGCGCGATATCGACCGCCTGCTGGAGGCGCTGGGGTAACTGCCAGTGGGAGATGGTGGCTCAGAGTTCCAGGGCTGTGGGGAGGTTGCGGCCGAGGAAGCTGGAAGGGTCGCGGGAGAGCTGGTCGAATTCGCGCTCGGAATAGACCAGCGAATCGGTGGGAATGGCGCTGGTATGGACCTGGTAGCGGCTGCGCTCCAGAATGCCAGGGAACTCCTGGCGGACCACCACGATCAAGTCTGCGTCGCTGTCGGCGGTCCAGTTGCCCCGAACCAGCGAGCCGAACAGAAAGACTCGGGCGATCTCGGGGTGGCGGGCCTTGGCCTCCGCGGTGGCGCCACGGAGATCAGCCAGCACCCGGTCGCGGTTTAGGAATCTCACTACGGCAGAATTCGAGGATGGTTCGGGCATGGGTCAACAGCCGGTCACTGGTCTTTTCAGTGAAATAATCCGCCGGGACTCCCGCAGCGAAGCCGTTGGGGTACCGAGCGGTAATGTATACTTGATCGAGTTCTTTGGCAGCCTCCAGCACCGGCTCCGGCAGGGAAACCTGGTCCTTCAACTGCTCCAGCAGGCCCAGTATGGAGTGGCCGCGTTCGGCGCCGTGCAGCGCCGCTATCAGCGCTTTCACCGCCTTTTCTGCGCACTGCTGGGCGGCGAAAGCGCCCCACTCGTGATAACCTGCCGCCGACGAGTTGTGGCCGGCCTGCAAGTCGCGCCCGGCCTGCCGGAGCCAGTCTTCGGAGCGATCCACAGTTGGCCCCTACAGTAGTGTAACAGGTTGCGAGGCGCTCACCGGCCGGCGCCACCGCGCCGCACACCGCTCCGGAGGATGCTACGATGAGCCAGGGAAGCGCCATGCCCGTCTCCAGCCGATGGCTCGACACCAGCCCCCAGGCCATGGAGGTGTTCGTCGAGCTGCATCGAAAAATGACGGCGTCGGACAAGCTGGCCCGGGTTCTGTGGTTGAGCAAGACGGCGCTCGGGCTGGCGGCGCTAGGCGTTCGTCGCCGTTACCCGGACGCCGGCGAGCGGGAGGTCTTTCTGCGCACGGCGGCGTTGCACTTGCCCAACGAGCTCATGATCCGGGCCTACGGGTGGCACCCCGACCTCGGAACCAAGCCGGAGCCATGATGGATCCGAGCCCTTCGTTGGAGCGGCTCCTCGACATTCTCGGCAGCCTGCAAGTCCGCTACATGATCGCTGGTTCACTCGCCAGCTCGGTTCATGGAATCCCGCGCTCGACGAACGATATCGATCTGGTCGCGGACATTCGGATTCCGGTAGTAGAGCCACTGGCGGCTGCGGTCCGGTCCGAGTTTTACGTCGACCCTCCGGAGGCCCTGGAGCAGGCGATCGGGGCGGGCCGGATGTTCAACTTGATTCACTTGGCAAGCAGCTACAAATTCGACATCTATCCGCTCCCCTCGGATCCCTATCACCAGACCGCCTTTGCCCGGCGCACCGAGGAGGAGTATTCGTTCCAGAGCGGCCGGCCGGTTCGTTTTTACGTGTGTTCGGCTGAGGACGCCATCCTGGCCAAGCTGTCGTGGTATCGCGCCGGCAACCAAGTGTCGGAGCGCCAGTGGAGCGACGTGTTGGATGTGGTTCGCATCAGTCGAAACAAACTGGACGAGCCGTACCTGCGCCAATGGGCGGGGCGGCTGGGCATTGCCGACCTGCTCGAGGAGGCTCTCCGGGTTTTCTGATGGCGTGCGGAACCCGCCGGGTCAAAGTGGCGCGGGCGCGGGCGCGGGACCCAGGGCATCAGTGAATCTTTTCGGCCAGGCTGAAGATCGGCAGATACAGCGACACCAGCACGAAGGCCACGAAGACGCCCATCAGCAGCATGATGACCGGCTCGATGAGCGAGAGGGCCGCCTGCATGCGGGTGTTGACGTCTTCCTCGAAGAACTCGGCGACGCTGTTGAGCATGGCCGGCAGGGCGCCAGTGGATTCGCCGACCTCCACCATCTCGATGGCCAGACGCGGCACGATGCCGGACTGGTCCAGGCCCACGGAGAGGGGGCGGCCCTCCTTGACCAGCTTGCCGGCCAGGGTAATCGCCCGGCGCAGCACCTGGTTGCCGAGCGATTGGCCGGCGGTTTCGAGGGCCTGAAGCAGCGGGATGCCACCGACCAGCAGGGTGCTAAGGACCCGCGAAAGCTGGGCCACCTGGTACTTGACCCAGATGGGGCCGAAGATCGGCAGCCGGAGCTTGAAGCCGTCCAGGCGGGCCCGGGCGCGCTCGCCTCGGACCCACAGCGAGAAGCCGGCCGTGGCGGCCGCCGCACCCGCCACCCCGACCAGCAGGTAGTTCTTGGTCGCCAGACCCACCGCGATCAGCACCTGAGTGAGGGGCGGCAGCTCGGCCTGCATGCTGGCGTAAAGCTCGGCGAAGTTGGGCACCACGTAGGTCACCAAAAAGATGACCAGCGCCGTGACCAGCACCACCAGCACCGAGGGGTAGATCAGCGACACCACTATCTTCTTCCTCACGGCCAGGGCCAGCTTTTGATAAATCACGTAGCGGTCGATGACCTCGGTGAGGCTGCCGCTCTTTTCGCCGGCCATGATGGAGGTGGTGTAGATGGCCGGGAACACGCCCTGGAGGCGAAAGGCCTCCGAGAGCAGGGCGCCGCTCTTGACGTCGTCGCGGGCGCGGCGCATGTGCTCGGCCAGCTTGGGGCTGGTGAGGCTGCCCGACAGCAGCTCCAGGGCTTTCAGGATGGGCAGGCCGGCGCGGATCAGGGTGACGAACTGCTGGTTGAAAATGAGGAACTGTTCGAGGTTGAGCTTCTTGGGACGCCGCAGCCGCTGGGGCAGCACCGCCGCTCCCCCGCGCGCCCTGACGGAGTAGACCAGGAATCCCTTTTGAGCGTAGCGCTCGCGCAGCTCGACCTCGCTGACGGCGTTCTCGACCTGCTGGCGGACCTGACCCTGGGCGTCGGCGTACTTGAGAACGAACTCGGCCATCAGGGCGACCCCTCCACGACCTCGACGCCGGGCGGGGCCTGGAACTGAAACAGGCTGGCTTGCAGGCGGGGGTTGAGCACCTCGCCGGAAAAAACGAATTCCGTCACGGCGCCGTCCCGGCCGGCGACCGCGATGCGCCGAATCTCGCAGGACTTCGGTTCCACGGTGAAGATGGCCTCCGTGTAGACCTCCCTGTCGTTGCGCGCCCGGGCCACCAATTCGACCACCCCGCCCGCCGGCCTAACGGTAATGGGACCGAACTGCTCGTGAAAACTCAAGCGTCCCAAAAGGAACGCCAGCGGAGCGCGCCAGTCGGCAGCCTGCCTGGGGTGAATCCGCTGCACCTGGTTGGCGTTGGGGCTGTAGAGGTGGAACATCTTGCCGTCGGAGACGAACAACTTGCCGGCCGGCTGGGTGTACTGCCAGCGCATCTTTCCGGGCCGCAGCAGGTACAGGGAGCCACGCTCCTGGCGCCGCGTGCGTCCGGCGTAAGAGACGGCTTCCACGAAGTCCACCTGGAGGCTCCGGAGGCTGTTATAGCGCTTCTCGACGGCCTGGGGGACGGATTGGGCCGCAGCCGGACAGGTTCCGGCGCAGGTTCCGGCAAGGATGACGGGCAACCACCAGCGGGCGCGCACAAGCTCAGCTCTCTTATGGAGTCTCGCAGGCGTGGCGCACGCTTTAGCGTGCTGGCGTGGGCTTCAGCCCACGCCTTCGGCGAGCTGAAGATCGCGCCACAGTGCGAAACTCAATAGATGGACGCGGCAGCCACCGCCGGCGTGCAGGCAACTAACTGACAACTTTCGTCGATCGTGGCCCCAACCGGCCTTCCCCACTCACCCTGCAGGACATCCTCTGCGTCTCGGCGTCTCTGCGGTTCATTGCAGCGTAAGGAACCGCCGAGACGGTAGACCGGTGCTCCCATTTAGGCAGGCTGGGAAACCGTCGGCAAGTACGCCGGATCTCCGGGGTGCGTCGCCACGTTGCTGTGGGGTTCGACGTGGTGCAGGGGGGGCCGCCGATCGGAGCCGCAGAAGGATCCAATAGTGCTTTCCGTGCGTGGCTTCGGCTTCCGGATGGTGCCTTCTGGGGCTAGGCCGTCGCCCGCGCCGGGCGGGCCTTGGCGGTGGCGGCGACTTCGGCGCGGCCGACTTTCTTGGGCGGCACGGCGGCGGCCGGGGTGAGGCGTTTGATCTGATCGGAGACGCAGACGGAAATCATGGGCTGGCGGGCGTGCTTGAGCAGGTTGACGATGCGGTGGTCGTTGTCCTCCAGGTAAATGTTCTTGCCGTCGGTGAGCAGGTGGATCTCGGCCCCGTTGCGCACCGCCTCGAACAGGCGCTTGCCCATCTCCTTCTGGAGAAACTTCAGGACCCGGCGAATCTTCTGGAGGGAGAACCCCTTGCGGCGCAGCTCGGCGATGACGGAAACCTCGATGACCTCTTCGGGAGCATAGAGACGGCGGTGAGCGTCATGGTTCGGCGAAACCACGCCCTGCTCGTCCCACCACTGCAACTGGCGCAGGCTGACCCCGCTGACCCGCGACACATCCTGGCTGGAGTAGCGGTCCCCGGCCGGCTGGCTCACTGCATTTTTGGGCTTCTTTGTTTTGAACATCTGACTCGATTCCGTTTTTGAAAACTGAGGCCGTGCTTGGCACTTTAGCGCCATGGCCGCCCGCTGTCAACAGCTATTTGTAAGTTGGCGCAGCCAAACGACTTAGCCGCCGCCGACGAGTTGCACAATCTCGACCGAGGTGGAGGCTTCCAGCCGCCGCCCGTCCCAGTCGCGCCGGCGCACGAGGCGGCGGTCGACCTCGACGGCCACCCGGTCCTGGGCCAACTCCAGCCGCCGGACCAGGCCGGCGACGGTGGTGCCGGGCGGGACCTCGTAAGGCTGGCCGTTGAGACGGATCGGCAGGGGCTGCTCAGGCGTTGACACCATCTTTCCAGGTTCATTATAGTCAAGTTTAAGGGCGTGTAGTGCCGCAATCCTATCCAGAGATTTACTTCCCCATCCTGTTGCAGGCAGCATTGGCGGTGGCCATCGCCGGCGGCGCCCTGGCGGCCTCCCAGATCCTCGGACGCCGGGTCCAGAACAAGGTCAAGAACCAGCCCTACGAGTGCGGCATGACGCCGGTAGGCGACGCCCGCGGCCGGTTCAGCGTCAAGTTCTACCTGGTGGCCATGGTGTTCATCCTGTTCGACGTGGAAATTGTGTTCCTGTTCCCGTGGGCGGTAGTCTTCCGCGAGCTGAGGCTCTACGGCTTCTTTTCGATGCTGGTGTACATGATCGTGATCCTGGCCGGGTTCTTCTTCCTGTGGAGGAAAGGGGCGCTCGACTGGGCCGGCGCCGACAAGGACTGAAGGAATGGCCGAACCCCTTATCGCGGAGGCCTTGGAAGCCTTCGACGCCGGCGTGGTGGCCGGCTCCAAGACGGATCGCGGGCAACTGATCCTGTGGATCGACCCCGGCAGGATCGTGGGGGTCTGCGGTTTCCTGAAGGACCGCCAGACGTACACCCGGCTGAGCTTCCTGACGGGGATCGACTGGCACCCGCAGGAGCCACGCTTCGAGGTGGTCTACAGCCTGCATTCGCTGGAGCGGAACCACTGGCTGCGGCTGAAGTGCCGGCTGGATGGCGTCGATCCGGAGATCGACTCGGTGACGGGGGTGTGGCGGGGGGCCAACTGGTATGAACGAGAGGTATATGACCTGTTCGGGATCCGCTTCCGGGGGCATCCGGACCTGCGGCGCCTCATGATGCCGGCCGACTGGCAGGGACATCCGCTGCGCAAGGACTACCCGCTCCAGGGGTTGCCCTGATGGCCTTCGACGCCGCGGTGGCGCCCCAGGTGATGACGCTGAACATGGGGCCGCAGCATCCCTCCACTCACGGGGTGCTGCGGGTGGTGCTGGAGCTGGACGGGGAGCGGGTGCTGCGGGCGACGCCCGACATCGGCTATCTGCACACCGGCATCGAGAAAACCGCCGAGTCGAAGACCTACGCCCAGGTCATCACCCTGACCGACCGGGTGGATTACCTGTGCCCGCTGAACAACAACCTGTGTTTCTGCCTGGCGGTGGAGCGGCTGCTGGGGCTTGAGATTCCGGCGCGGGCCCAGTGGCTGCGGGTGATGCTGGCGGAGCTGACGCGCCTGAACAGCCACCTGGTATGGCTGGGGACCCACGCCATCGACATCGGGGCCATGAGCGTGTTCCTATACTGCTTCCGGGAGCGGGAGGAGCTGCTGCGACTGTTCGAGATGGCCTCCGGGCAGCGCATGATGACCACCTACATCCGGGTGGGCGGGCTGGCGGTGGAGCCGCCGCTGGGATTCTTCGAGCGGGTGCGGCGGCTGCTGGAGGTCTTTCCCGGGCGCATCGATGAATATGAGAGCCTGCTGACCCAGAACCCCATCTGGAGGCAGCGGACCCGGGGGGTGGGGCGCATCCGCCTGGAGGAGGCCATCGATCTGGGGATGACCGGGCCGGCGCTGCGGGCCTGCGGGCTGGCCTGGGATATCCGCAAGGCCCATCCGTACTCGGGCTACGAGCGCTTCGACTTCGAGGTTCCGACCCAGACGGGCGGTGATGTGTATTCACGATATCTTGTACGGGTGGCGGAGATGCGCCAGAGCGTGCGGATCGCTCGGCAGGCGCTGGAGGGCCTGCCGGAGGGGCGGGTGGTTGCCGAGGCGCCGCACGTGGTGCTGCCGGAACGCGAGAAGATGAAGACCCAGATGGAGGCCCTCATTTATCACTTCAAGATCGTGACGGAGGGCTTTGGGGTGCCGGCCGGGGAGTACGCCCAGATGGTGGAGTCGCCGCGCGGGGAGATGGCCTACTACGTGGTGAGCGACGGGGGCCCGCGCCCCTATCGCTGCTACATTCGGGGGCCGAGCTTCGGCAATCTGCAAGGGGTGCCCCGCATGGTGGAGGGAGGCCTGCTGGCCGACGTGATCGCCACGCTGGGCAGCGTGGATTTTGTGCTGGGGGACGTCGACCGGTGACCTTCTCGCCGGAGCTGGAAGCGCGCTTCGCCGAGTTGGCGCGCCACTATCCGGCCGGCCGCCAGCGCGCCGCCCTGGTCCCGATGCTGCTCTACGCCCAGGACGAGACCGGCTGGATCAGCGACCCGGTGATGGCGGAAATCGCGGCCCGTCTGGGCCTGACGCCGCTACAGGTGGAAGAGGTGGTCAGCTACTACTCGATGCTGCGGCGGCGGCCCGGCGGGCGCCGTCATATCCAGGTGTGCACCAATGTTTCCTGCCTGCTGCGGGGCGGGGAGCGCCTTTACGGCCACGTGTGCCGCCGCTTGCAGCTGGAGCCCCGGCAAACCTCGCCGGACGGAGAGTTTTCGGTTGAGGAGGTGGAGTGCATCGGGGCCTGCTGCTGGGCCCCGGCCATCCAGGTGAACTACGACTTTCACCACCACATGACCCCGGAGAAGTTTGACGCCCTGCTGGAGACCTGGAGAGGGGGCCGGTAGCGCATGTACAACCAGGGCCATCCGGCGGAAGTCCGGCTGCTGACCCGGCGCTTCGGGCTGGCGGATTCGCGGAGTCTCAATACCTACCTGGCCCAGGAGGGGTACCAGGGGCTGCAAAAGGCCTTGCAGCTGACGCCGGAGCAGATCATCGAGGAGGTGAAGGCCTCCGGCCTGCGGGGCCGCGGCGGGGCCGGGTTTCCGGCGGGGCTGAAGTGGAGCTTTGTGCCGCGGAGCTCGCCCAAGCCCAAGTACATCGTGGTGAACGCGGACGAGAGCGAGCCGGGCACCTGCAAGGACCGGGTGCTGATCGAGAACGATCCTCACCAGCTGATCGAGGGGGCGATGATCGCGGCCCGGGCGGTCGAGGCCCACACCGGCTATATCTACGTGAGAGGGGAGTACCGCTACCTGATCGAGATCCTGGACCGCGCCATCGCCGAAGCCTATGCCGGCGGCTACCTGGGCGAGAGCGTCATGGGAACCGGGTTCCGGTTCGATCTCTACACCCACACCGGCGCGGGGGCCTACGAGTGCGGGGAAGAATCGGCGCTGCTGGAGTCGCTGGAGGGCAAGCGCGGCATCCCGCGGATCCGGCCGCCGTTTCCAGCGGTGGTCGGGGCCTTCCAGTGCCCCACGGTGCTGAACAACGTGGAGACCTTTTGCGCCGTGCCGTCGATACTGCTGAAGGGCGCCGAGCACTTCGCCAGCCTGGGGACCAGGAAGAACGGCGGCACCCGCCTGTTCTGCCTCTCCGGCCACCTGAACCGTCCCGGGGTGTATGAACTGCCGATGGGCTTCAACCTGCGGCGGATGATCGAGGAGGTCGGCGGGGGGATCCCGGGAGGGCGGAAGCTGAAGGCCGTGATCCCGGGAGGCTCTTCCTGCCCGGTCCTGAAGGCCGAGGAGACCGACCTGCCGATGGATTTCGACAGCCTGCAAGCGGCCGGCTCGATGCTGGGGTCGGGCGGGGTGGTGGTGATGGACGAGACCACCTGCATGGTCAGGATGGCTCTGCGGATCATGCGGTTCTATGCCCACGAGAGCTGCGGCTGGTGCATCCCGTGCCGCGAGGGGACGCTGTGGCTGCGCAACCTGCTGGACCGATTTCACGCCGGCGAAGGGGCGGCGCGCGACATCCCGCTCATCAGTGAACTGGCCCAGAACATGCTGGGCAAGACGTTCTGCCCGCTGGGCGACGCCGCGGCTTTGCCCACTATCTCGATCGTGAAGAAGTTCCGGGAGGAGTTTGAGGCGCACCTTGCGGGGCGAGGGTGCCCTTACGGGGGAGGATGAAAAGGCGTGGTTTTCCGGAATGGCTGACCTGGTAAGACTCACCATCGACGGCCGGGAGGTAGAAGCAGAGGCCGGAACGCTGCTGATCAATGCGGCGCGAAAGGCCGGCATCGAGATTCCGTCCTTCTGCTACTACGACGGGCTGACGCTGCAAGCGGCGTGCCGGATGTGCGTGGTGGAGGTGGAGAAGGCGCCCAAACTGCAGACCGCCTGCACCATGCCGGTGGTCAAAGACATGGTGGTGCGGACCGAGACGCCGCAGGTGGCGGCGGCCCGCAAGGGGGTGCTGGAGTTCCTGCTGACGAATCACCCGCTGGACTGCCCGGTGTGCGACAAGGGGGGCGAGTGCGAGCTGCAGGACATGGTGTTTCGTTACGGGGCCGGGGAGAGCCGCTTCACGGAGCTGAAGCAGCACCGGGAGGAGCAGCAGTGGTCGCCGGTGGTTTACTTCGACGGGCCGCGGTGCATCCTGTGCTTCCGTTGCGTGCGGATCTGCAACGAAGGCATGGGGGTGGGGGCGCTGGGGATCGTCAACCGCGGGGCGCGCTCCCAGATCGCGCCCAACCGCGGCGATCACCTGGAGTGCGACGAGTGCGGCATGTGCATCGACATCTGCCCGGTGGGGGCCCTGACCAGCGGGACCTACCGCTACCACACCCGCCCCTGGGAGATGCAGTACACAGGAACTACATGTACTCACTGCGCCGACGGCTGCCGCACCACCCTGAGCGTGCGGAACAACCGGGTGATGCGGGGCAACAATCGCGACCGCTCGGGCGTGAACGGCGAGTTCCTGTGCATCAAGGGCCGCTATGCCTTCGACTTCCTGGAGCACCCCGAGCGGCTGCGGACGCCGTTGGTGCGGCGCCACGGCCGGCTGGAGCCGGCCTCCTGGCCGGAGGCCATCGCCCTGGTGTCGGGACGCTTCCGGGAGGTTCGCGACCAGGGGGGTCGCTTCGGGGTAATCGGCTCCAGCCGCACCACCAATGAGGAGAGCTACTACCTGCAAAAGCTGGCGCGCGGTTGCCTGGGCGCCAGGAATATCGACCACCGGCGCTCGGGCGACGTGGCGGCGCTGCTGGCGGTGAGCCAGAGGCTGGCGACGACTCGCGACCTCTACACGGCGCCGGCCGTCCTGGTGGCCGGGGCCGACCTTTCCCAGCAACATCCGCTGGTGGCCTTCCAGATTCGCGCCAATTACCGTCACCATGGCGCCCGCGTCTACGTGGCCAATCCCGCCCCCACGCGCGAGGACAGCATGGCGGCGGAGGTCTCGCGCGGCGCCGGTCTGGCGGCGGTGGAGGCGTTGGGCCAGAAGCTGGCCGGCGAGACCGGGCTGGTGGCGGTGTTCGGCGACGCCATCCAGGGGGCCGAGGTGGCCCGCCTGGTGGCCATGCTGCCGGCCTCCACCCGCTATGTACCGCTGGTGGATGCCGCCAACTCGCGCGGGGCGCTCGACATGGGCCTGGCGCCGGACCTGCTGCCGGGCTACCAGCCGGCGGGGGAGGCCGGCCTGGATCTTGCTGAGATGCTCGAGGCCGCCGCGGCGGGCGGCCTGGAGGTTCTCTGGGTGGTAGGGGCCAATCCCCTGAAAGGCGGCGGGGGGTGCCGGGCCTTCCTGGTGGTGCAAGATTTGTTTCTCAGCGAGACGGCCCGGCTGGCGGAAGTGGTGCTGCCGGCGGCGGCGGCCTACGAGAAGACCGGCAGCATGACCAACGGGTGCGGCGAGGTCCAGCGGCTGAAGCGGGCAGTGGCGCCCAGCGGGGCCAGGTCCGACCTGGAGATCATGAGCTGGATCGGACGTCAACTCGGCTGGGAACTGGCCTCGCCGGCGCCGGAGACAATCTTCGAAGAGATTCGACGCTCGGTGCCCGGCTACCAGGTTCCCTACGCGGAGTTCATCGCCGGCGCCGCGGTCCAGACCCGCCCGTCGCCGGGCTCGTCGGCCGGCAGTAAGAAGGTTGCGATCCGCTCGGCCCGCCACACCCTGTTTCAGTCGGGCACTCTGGGCCGGTACTGCGCGGTGCTCGGGGCGGTGCCGGAGAAGGATCTGGTCAAGGTGGCGGTCTGATGTCGTTCTGGCTGCTCAGCGTCATCAAGGCCCTGGTGGTGCTGGCGGTGCTGCTGTTCACGCTGATCTACATCCAGTGGGTGGAGCGGAAGGTGATCGCCCGCATCCAGCGGCGGTTCGGGCCGCATCGCGTGGGAGCCCACGGGCTGCTGCAACCTCTGGCCGACGTCCTCAAGCTTCTCACCAAGGAAGACCTGACGCCACCCCACGCCAACCGGTTTTTCTTTGTGCTGGCGCCGTTTCTGTCGGTGGCCCTGGCCCTGATCTCGATCGCGGTAATCCCATTCGGCGGGGAGATCGAGATTTTCGGTATTCGCACCACGGCCCAACTCACTGACGTCAACATCGGCCTGCTGTTCATTTTCGCGGTGACCTCGCTGGGGGTTTACGGGATCGCCCTGGGCGGCTGGGCTTCCAACAACAAGTACGCGCTGTTGGGAGCGCTGCGCAGTTCCGCCCAGATGATCAGCTATGAGCTGAGCCTCAGCCTGGGGGTGGTCGGGGCGCTGCTGCTGGCCGGCAGCCTGAGCCTGCGCCACATCGTGGATCAGCAGGCCGGCTACTACTTTGGGTTCCTGCCGCGATGGAACGTTTTCCAGGGTCCCTGGCCCCAGCTGCTGGGTTTTCTGGTCTACCTGACGGCGGCCTTCGCCGAGACCAACCGGGTGCCGTTCGATCTGCCGGAGGCCGAGACGGAGCTGGTGGCCGGCTTCCACACCGAGTACAGCAGCATGAAGTTCGCGATGTTCTTCATGGCGGAGTACGCCAACATGATCACGGTCAGCTGCCTGGCGACGGTGCTGTTTCTGGGCGGCTGGCATCCGCCGCTGCCGCAGGCCTGGGGCCTCCAGTACGCGCCGGCGCCGGTGCTTGGGCTGGTGGCCGCCATGCTGCTCTACCACGCCGGCGGCGCCCCGGCGGGCAAGCAGCGGCTGAGCATGCAGATCTTCGGAGCCCTGGTTGGCCTGGCGGGGCTGGCGTTTCTGTGGGCCCCGGTGCGGCAACTCTTCTCGCCGCTGTTCTGGTTTGCGGCCAAGAGCGGCTTCTTCCTGTTCTTGTACATATGGGTGCGCGGCACGCTGCCCCGCTTCCGCTACGACCAGCTGATGAACTTCGGCTGGAAGTACCTCTTCCCGATCGGCATCTGCAACGTGCTGGCGACCGGGCTGATGGTGGCGCTGTGGGGCTGACATGAACGTCTTCCTGTTCCTGACCTTCGCCGGGATTGCAGTGGCCTGCGCCGTGAATCTGCTGGTGCAGCGCCACCCCATCTCCAGCGCCATTTCGCTGATCGGCGTCATGGGGTCGCTGGCGGTGCTCTACCTGCTGCTGGGGGCGGAGTTCATCGCCGCCATCCAGGTCATCGTCTACGCCGGGGCCATCATGGTGCTGTTCGTCTTCGTGATCATGCTGCTGAACGCCGGCGAAGAGGAGCGCACCCGGCGCTCGAAACTGGCGCGGGTGCTGGGCTTTCCGTTGTTCGCGGCGCTGCTCAGCCAGATCGTCTGGGTGGTTTACCGCCCCTTCGCCTCCGGTCCCGGCGTCGAGTTCGGCGGCTTTGTGGGGTCCACCGAGGCGCTGGGGCGGGCGCTGTTTCGGGACTATGTCGTGCCGTTCGAGGTCACCTCGGTGCTGATCCTGGTGGCCATTGTGGGGGCGGTGGTCCTGGCGCGCAAGGAGATCGAATGAGGTCTGAGCTGTGGTCCCGCTGAGCTGGTACCTGGTGTTGAGCGCGGTGCTGTTCGCCCTGGGGGTGGCCGGGTTCCTGTTCAAACGCAACATCATTACGATCTTCATGTCGATCGAGCTGATGCTCAACGCCGTCAATCTGAGCTTTGTGGCGTTCTCCTACCACTGGAAGCAGATCGGGGGGCACCTCTTCGTCTTTTTCGTGATCGTGGTGGCGGCGGCGGAGGCGGCGGTGGGGCTGGCCATCATCCTCTGCGTGTTCCGGAACCGCCAGACCCTCAACGTGGATGACCTGGAGACCATGAAACTGTGAGCGGGCCGCTTCACCTGTGGCTGATACCGGCGCTGCCCCTGGCGGGGTTCCTGGTCAACGGGTTGCTGGGCCGGCGCTTCTCGAAGAGGGCTGTCAACGCCGTGGCGCTGACGGCGGTGGCGCTTTCGTTCCTGTGGACCCTGCGGGTGTTCGCGGCGGCCGGGGGGCTCACGGAGCCTCACGTCGAACGCTACTTCACCTGGATCGAGAGCGGCGCCCTGAGCGTGGCGTTTTCCTTTTACCTGGACCGCCTCACGCTGGTGATGCTGCTGGTGGTCACCGGGGTCGGAGCCATCATCCACTTCTACTCGGCCGGCTACATGGCTCAGGAGGGGGGCTACTACCGTTTCTTCGCCTATTTGAACCTGTTCCTGTTCTTCATGCTGGTGCTGGTGCTGGCCTCCAGCTACCTGCTGATGTTCGTCGGCTGGGAGGGCGTCGGGCTGGCGAGCTTCCTGCTGATCGGGTTCTGGTTCCGGCGGCCCAGCGCCGCTCGGGCGGGCAACAAGGCGTTCCTGGTGAACCGCATCGGGGACTTCGGTTTCTCGCTGGGGATGTTCCTGACCTTTGTGGTTTTCGGTTCCCTGGAGTTTCAAACCGTCTTCGCCAAGGCCGCCGGAGCGTCGGCCGGCGTACTGACGGTGATCGCCTTGTTTCTGTTCCTGGGGGCGTGCGGCAAATCGGCCCAGCTTCCGCTGTACGTCTGGCTCCCAGACGCCATGGAGGGACCCACGCCGGTGTCGGCCCTGATCCACGCCGCCACCATGGTGACCGCCGGCGTGTACATGGTGGCCCGCTCGGCGCCGATTTTTTCGCGGGCGCCCCTGGCCATGGAGGTGGTGGCGGCGGTGGGTCTGGCGACGGCGTTTTTCGCGGCCACCATCGGCCTGCTCCAGACCGACATCAAGCGGGTGCTGGCGTACTCCACGGTTTCGCAGCTTGGCTACATGTTTCTGGCCCTGGGCGCGGGAGGCTTCGCGGCCGGCATCTTTCACCTGGTGACCCACGCCTTCTTCAAGGCCCTGCTGTTTCTGGCCGCCGGCAGCGTGATTCACGCTCTGAGCGGCGAGCAGGACTTGCGGAAGATGGGAGGGCTGGCGGAAAAGATCCCCATCACGTGCGCGACGTTTTTTGTGGGGGCGCTGGCGATCGCGGGGGCGCCGCCGCTGGCGGGCTTCTTCAGCAAGGACGAAATCCTCATCCAGGCCTTCCAGCGCTCGCCCCTGCTGTACGCGGTTGGAGTCCTGACGGCGATGATGACGGCCTTTTACGTTTTCCGGGCCGTGTTCCTGGCTTTCTACGGGGTGTCGCGGGTGAGCGAGGAGGCCGCCCATCACCTGCATGAATCCCCGGCGCTCATGACCGTACCGCTGATGCTGCTGGCGGCGCTGTCGGCGGCGGGCGGGTTTCTTCCGGTGGGCCAGTACCTGGAGCCGGTCTTCCAGGGCGCCGCGCGCCCGGCGGCGGTGTCGCATGGCCTGGAGCGGGCTCTGATGGCCGTTTCGGTGTTGGCTGGCCTGGCCGGCCTGACCCTGGCCTGGCTGCTGTATATCGCCCGGCCGGGGCTGGCGGACCGGCTGGCTCAGGGCGCCGGCGGGCTGTACCGCCTGGTGCTCAATAAATACTATGTGGATGAGGCCTATGGGGTGGTCCTGGTGCGGCCCATCGTGGCGGTCTCGACTCACCTGCTATGGAGAGCCATCGACGCCGCCCTGATCGACGGGGCGGTGAACCTGGTGGGACGCCGCTCGGTGGGCGCCGGGGACCTGTTGCGCCGCGTGCAGTCAGGCAATATCCGCAGCTACGCCGGCTGGGTGGTCCTGGGGGCCATTGGGTTGGCGGCCGGCATGGGGGTATTGTTGGTTCGCTGATGGGCGTCCTGCTGAATCTGGTGCTGCTACTGCCGCTGGCCGGCGCCGCGGTGCTGCTGATAGCGCCTCGGGACCACCACGCCATGCTGCGCCGCCTGACCCTGATCTTCTCGCTGGTCACCTTTGCCGCTTCCCTGCCCCTGGCGTTTGCCCCGGTGGAGGCCGGGTTCCAGATGGAGACCAACCTCCCCTGGATGGCGAACCCTCCCATCCGCTACCACGTGGGGGTCGACGGCATCAGCCTCTGGCTGGTATTGCTGGTGACCTTTCTGACCCCCATCTGCGTGCTGGCCTCCTGGCGCCACATCCAATCGCGCGTCAAGGAGTTCTTCCTGTTTCTGCTGCTGCTCGAAACCGGGATGATCGGCGTTTTCATCGCTCTGGACCTGTTCCTCTTCTATGTATTCTGGGAGGTCACCCTGGTCCCGATGTACTTCCTGATCGGAGTATGGGGCCACGAGCGGCGCATCTACGCGGCCATCAAGTTCTTCCTCTACACCATGGCGGGCTCGGTGTTGATGCTGGCGGCCATCCTGTGGCTCTACAACGCCTCGGGCACCCTGGACCTGCCGGGGCTCGGCCGGGAGATCGCCGCCGGGCGTCTGGCGCTGGAGCCCGGCCAGCAGACGCTGCTGTTCCTGGCGTTCTTCGTGGCCTTCGCCATCAAGGTGCCGCTGTTCCCGCTGCACACCTGGCTGCCGGACGCCCACGTGGAGGCGCCCACGGCCGGCTCCATCCTGCTGGCTTCGGTGCTGCTGAAGATGGGGGCCTACGGCCTGCTGCGGTTTTGCCTGCCGCTGTTCCCGCAGGCTTCGCGGCAGCTGGCGCCGGCCATCTCGACCCTGGCGATCATAGGAATCCTGTATGGCGGCCTGGTTTGCCTGGTGCAGCCCAACATGAAGAAACTGGTGGCCTACTCGTCGGTGAGCCACATGGGCTTCGTGGTGCTGGGGATCTTCAGCTTCACGCAGCTGGGGGCCGACGGCGCCGTCTACCAGATGCTGAACCACGGCGTCTCGACCGGCGCCTTGTTCCTGCTGGTAGGCATGCTGTACGAGCGCCGGCATTCTCTCGAGATCTCGGCTTACGGGGGGGCGGCCACGCCGGCGCCCGGGCTGGCGGCGCTGTTCCTGATCACCTCGCTGGCCAGCGCCGGCCTGCCCCTGCTCAACAACTTTGTCGGGGAGTTCCTGGTGCTGCAAGGGGTGGCCGAGACCAGCTTCGGCTACGCCGCCCTGGCCGCCGGCGGGGTGATCCTGGCGGCGTGGTACCTGTTGTGGCTCTATCAGCGCGTCTTCCTGGGGGAGCCGGCCGAGCAGGTCTCAGACCGCCTGACCGACGTCGGCCGCCGCGAGCTGGCGGCCGCCGTGCCGCTGATCGTCCTGATGGTGTGGATGGGGGTCTACTCGAAGACTTTTCTGGCGCGCATCTCGGCCAGCACCGCCCGGATCCTGGAGCCGATGGAGTTGCGGGTCGGGAGCCCCGGGCCCCCTCTTACCGCCGAGGCGCAGAGGCGCAGAGGAACGCGGTAGACCATGCCCCAGAACCTCGAACTGCTCCCCCTGCTGCCGGAGATCGTGCTGAGCGTCTGCGGCACGCTGGTGATGGTCCTGGACGCAGCGCTCGGTAACTCGCGCAAGGCGCTGCTGGGGGTGCTGGCCCTGGCCGGCATCTACTGCGCGGGAGTGGGGGCCCTGCTCAGCAACCAGCGTCCGGGAGAGGCCTTTTCCGGGATGGTCACGGTCGACAACGCCGCCACCTTCTTTCGGCTGCTGGTGGCGGTGGTGGGGTTCCTGACGGTGCTGGGATCCATGAGCTACCTGCGGCGGGAGTCCTTGCCGCAAGGAGAGTTCTACGCCCTGATTCTGTTCAGCCTGGCCGGCCAGGGCTTGATGGCGGTGGCATCGGAGCTGATTCTGCTTTTCCTCGGCCTGGAGATCTCCTCCCTCGCCACCTACGTCCTGACAGGATTTCTGCGGCGCGACGCCCGCTCCAGCGAGGCGGCCCTGAAATATTTTTTCCTGGGCTCCTTCGCCACCGCGTTTCTGCTCTACGGGGTGGCGCTGACCTACGGCGCCACCGGCGCCACCCGGCTGACAGCCATCCGGCAGGCGCTGGACAAGCCGGATACGAATCTCTCGCTGGTGGCCCTGGCGGCAGCCCTGCTGCTGGTGGGGATCGGGTTCAAAGTATCCGCCGCCCCCTTCCAGGTCTGGACTCCGGACGTCTACCAAGGCGCGCCCAGCCCGGTGGCCGGCTTTCTCTCGACGGCCCCCAAGGCGGCGGCGTTCGCCATGCTCTTGCGGGTATTCTTCATCGGCATGCCCCAGGCGGCCCCCGCCTGGACGCCGATGCTGTGGATTCTGGCGCTGCTGTCGATGACGGTGGGGAACTTCGGGGCCCTCCTCCAGACCAACATCAAGCGCCTGCTGGCGTACAGCTCCATCGCGCACGCCGGCTATGTACTGGTGGCTTTCACGGCGCGCACCGACCACGGGGTGACGGCGGCGCTGGTCTACCTGGCGGTGTACGGCTTCATGAACTTGGGGGCCTTCCTGGTGGTGAGCCACCTGGCCGGGCCCGGGGAGCGCTACCTGGATCTGGAGGACTATGCCGGCCTGGGGGAGCGCCAGCCCTTCCTGGCGGCTCTGCTGGCCCTGTTCCTGCTGTCCCTGATCGGAGTTCCGCTGACCGCGGGGTTCTTCGGCAAGTTCTACATTTTCCGGGCGGCCGTGAACGCCGGGCTGATCTGGCTGGCGGTGCTGGGGCTGCTGAACAGCGCCCTGGCCGCCTATTACTACTTAAAAGTTCTGGTGGTGATGTACATGCGGGCGCCGGCGCCCGACGCGCCGGCGCCCGAGCCGCTGCCGGCCGCGCTGGCCGCCACCCTGGTGATCTCGGCCGGGGCCACCCTGGTGCTGGGCGTCCGCCCGGGCCGGCTGGTGGATTTCGTCCAGGGCGCGGCGGGGTGGTAGGAAGAGGCCCTGACGTACTGCGGCCGGTCCGGACCAGATCCCGTCATCCCGAGCAAACGAAGGATCTGCTGTTTTTCACGGATTGGCTGGCCAGCGGGTTTTGGCAAAAAACAGATCCCTCGCTTCGCTCGGGATGACAGGTCCTACGGGAATGTCGGAGTGTCCCGGCCACATGGACAGGCAGGAATGCCTGTGTTACCGTAGAACCCAGGAGGACTGTTATGTGGATTCGGAAAGGCGATCGTGACATCCGCAAAGGCGTGGATTCCCCCGTGCCCACCCAAGTGGTCTCCAACGAGGAATTCATCCCGCGGCCGCAGAACCCGCGGCAGAGGCAGGTCGAGCACCTGATCGGCGAGATGTCCGCCAGCTACTCGAAGAAGCTCGGCATGGACCGCCGCAGCTTCATGGCCAGCTCCATGGGCCTGGCCACCTGCTTCCTGGCCATGAACCGGGTCTACGGCAAGGCCTTCGAGGTCGAGGAGGCCGAGGCCCTGGAGCCGGCCGCCACCGAGGAGAAGTGGCCCAAGGGCGACTTCTTCGTCATGGACGTGCAGGCCCACTTCACCAACGGCTTCGCCCTCAACTTCCGCAACAACGAGTTCATGAAGAACATGGGCTTCCAGCTCCAGAACGACCGCGCAGCCTACGGGTTCCAGAACTTCGTCAAAGAGATGTTCTTCGATTCCGACACCGACATGATCGTCATCAGCGGCGTGCCGGGCCGCGAGCTGCTGCGCGATGCCGCCGGGGCCGTGCCCGAAGGCGCCGCCCGCCAGGGGGGCATCCTGCCGAGCTGGCTGATGTCCCAGGCCGCCAAACAGATCAACGAGATCTCCGGATCCACCCGGGCGCTTGCCCAGGGCAACCTCGCCCCTAACCATTACTGGGACAAAGCCACCAACAAGCCCGACAAGGTCCAGACCCTGGAGCAGATGGACCGCGAGATGAAGCAATACGGCATCAACTCCTGGAAGTGGTACTGCCACGCCGATCCGGGCCGCTCCGGCGGCGGCTTCCAGCTCGACGACGACAACTCCGCCTGGTTTTACGAGGAGTCCCGCAAGCGGGGCCTCCGGCTCTTCAGCGTTCACAAGGGCTACTCCTACCAGTCGCGCACCCTCGGCCACCTGGCCGACCCCAAGGACGTCGAGAAGGCGGCCTTGAGTAACCCCGACCTGAATTTCGTGATCTATCACTCCGCCATCAAGCACGGGGTCAGCGAGCCGGACTTCAAGGCCAACTACGACGCCACCACCGGCGACTTCACCTGGCACAAGACCCTCATGGACATCAAGGCTCGCAACCCCAAGATGACCAACGTCTATCCGGAGATCGGCAGTTTCTTCGGCGTGCTGGTGATCGCCGATCCCCGCATGGCCATGCACGGCATAGGCAAGAACATCCAGCACTACGGCGCCGACCACGTCATCTGGGGCACCGACTGCCTGTGGTGGGGCTCGCCCCAGTGGGTCATCGACGCCTTCAAGCGCTTCCAGATCTCCGACGAGATGTGCGAGAAGTTCGGCTACAAAAAGATCTCCAACGACGACAAGGCCAGGATCTTCGGCCTCAACGCCGCCCGCCTCTACGGCATCGACGTGAAGAAGAAGCGCCACGCCCTTCCGGGGGACGCCCTGACACGGCTCAAGCTGGCTTACCTCGACCGCGGCGGCCTGCGCAGCAACGGGGCCTACGGCTGGGTCCGGGCCGACGATTGAGAGGCGCCGCCGGCTGGCAGCTCTATGAACAGGCAATTCAGCAGTTGGGAAGCGGCCGCCGAATTCTGGGATACCCACGACACTGCCGATTACCCGGAGGCCTTTCGGACTGTGAAGCTATCGAGCGAATTCCGGGCGCGTCACTACGAAATCGAAATCGCTCCAGACGTGCTCCGGGCGCTCCGGGTCAGGGCAAAACGCCAGAGGGTCACCCTTGGCCAACTCGCCAGCAGCATGCTGCGAAGCCAGCTCATCGGAACTCGACCGTGACCCGAGATCGTCTTCTCACGGTTCTGCTGGTCCTGGCGGCCCCGGCGCTGTCGTGGGCCCAGGGTCTTCCCCCCGCCCACTTCCACCATCTCCACCTCAACTCCACCGACCCGGCCGCCGCCATCGACTTCTACACCAGCCGCTTTGACTGCGAGAAAGCCAAGTTCGCCGGAGTGCTCGACGCCGTGTGGGCGCAAAAGTCCTGGATCCTGTTTAGCAAGGTCGAGTCCCCGCCGCCGCGCGAGTTGATCAGCGCCATCTGGCACTTCGGCTGGGGCGCCGAGGATATGAAGGCCGCCTACCAGAAGCAGCTCGACATGGGGACGAAGTTCTTCACCCCTCTCACCGACATCAGCGACCTGGCCAGCTTCCCGGGCTTCTTCTATGCCTACGTCGAAAGCCCCGACGGCGCCCTGATCGAGCTGAACACCGCCAACCATCACCGCTTCGGCCACCTGCACATGTTCAGCGCGGATCCCATCGCCGCCGGCGAGTGGTACATGAAATACTTCGGCGCCACCCGCCGCAGCACCCGGCCGCTCTCGCGCGAGCCGCGCTTCTACCGTAACGTGCAGGTGGGTCCCTCTGTGTCGCTGGCGATCGACAACGTCAACCTCATCATCTACCCCATCCAGTATCCGCAGAAGGCCTACGCCGATCAGTGGAAAGACCGCCAGGCCTTCGCCCCCACCAAGGGCCGCGTCATCGACCACGTCGGATTCGGCTTCGACAACCTGCCGGAAGCCCTCCAGAAGATGCGCGCCGATGGCGTCAAGGTCACCGACGAGATCCGGACCGTGGCCGGCGGCAAGATCAAGTTCGCGTTCGTCGAGGGTCCCGACCAGGTCCGCATCGAGCTGGTCGAGGGCCATGCCACGAAGCAGTAACCTGGCAGGGTTGCTGGCCCTGGGCGCCGCCCTCTGGGCCCAAAAAACCTTCGATCCTAAAGCCTGGGGATCCAACCACGCCGGCCAGCCCGTTCCCGAGTTCGTCCAGGGCGACGAGTGCCTCTTCTGCCACCGCATGGATATCGGCACGACCTGGAAGAGCAACCGCCACGGCATCACCATCCGGAAGCGCCAGGACGCCCCGGAGCTGGCAGCCCGCCACCGCCCGGAGGCCGAGTACTTCCTGGGCAGCCGCGCCGAGATCCGCCTGCTCCGCAAGTCGGGCTACGGGAAGTTCGCGATCCTGGAGAAAGACCAACCTGTCTGGAACGCCGATCGCTTCGCCGCCCGCTGCGCCGGCTGCCACACCACCGGCGTCGACGCCGCCAGCCGAACCTTCGCGGCCTTTGGCCTCGACTGCTACGCCTGCCACGGCGACGTCAGCCTGGAACACACCAACGACACCTCGCTGATCTGGCTGTCGAAGAAACGCCGCTCCAACGCCCGCGCCGTTACCTCCATCTGCGCCCAGTGCCACCTGCGCGGCGGGCGCTCCCGATCCACCGCCTTGCCCTATCCCAACAACTTTGTGGCCGGCGACAACCTGTTTCAGGATTTCGACGTCGACTTCGCGAAATCCGACGACCCCAAGCTCAACCCCGGCGACCGCCACGTGTGGCGCAACCTCCGCGAGGTCCTGGAACGCGGTTCCGATACCACCTGCCTGAGCTGCCACCGCATTCACGAGCAGTCGAGCGCGCGCCACCGGCGCGTCACCAGCAGCCCCATCTGTCTCGACTGTCATTACCCGCAGG
>Ga0247727_10006978_pt1 | contig 21853 bp, 16 predicted proteins | sample WisWelCaveWW1625_FD_202498 | JGI IMG/M metagenome (GOLD analysis project Ga0247727, IMG submission 202498) | Biofilm microbial communities from Wishing Well Cave, Virginia, United States - WW16-25 | ecosystem: Environmental > Aquatic > Deep subsurface > Groundwater > Cave microbial mat | place...
TTCAGCATCTTGATCTGTCCCAGGCCGAACGTGGTGCGCCGCAGCAGCTTGCCGTTCAGCCACCAGGCGGGCACGCCGGTGCGGTTGAAGTGCAGCATCTCGCGCAGCACAAATCCAGCCTGCTGCGCGGCGGCGGTGAGCTGCGCGGGCGTGTAGCGGCGGTAGTGGCCCAGCACTTTGTCCAGCGTCCCAAAAAGCCACTGCCCCTGCGGAACCAGGATAATCGCCCGGCCGCCGGGAGCGAGCGCCGCGCGGATGCTGCGCAGCGCGGCCACATCATCCTCGATGTGCTCCACCACGTTGAGGCAGATGACGGTGTCGAACGGTTCGACGGCGGGAAAGCTGCCCGGGCGAGTGACGTCTGTGAGGGCCACGTTCAGATACGGCCGCGTACGGCTCAGGTTGCGCAGCTCGTCCACGTAAACGGGATTGATGTCGGTGGCCCAGTAGGACTCGCGCGGAATAAGGTTCGTGGTGAGGTTGCCGATGCCCGCCCCGATTTCCAGCACGCGCTGGCCCACGTACGGGCGCACGGTGTCCGCCATCCAGCGCGTGAAACGCGGCGCGCGGCTCAGACGCACCAGCATCGCGCTGCCGTATTCGTCATCTTTGTACAGCCGGGCGGTGAGCGCAAAGCGCAGGATGGCCAGCAGCGCCAGGACGCCGTCCCGCCAGTTGATTTTTTTTCCTTCCTGGTAGGTGCGCCCCGAATAACTGATGGGGACTTCAAAGATGCGCGCCCCGCGCTTGGCCAGCTTGATGGTCAGTTCGGGCTCGAAGCGGAAGTCGCCGCTCTCCAGCGGCAGGCTGCGGAACAGCCGCGTGCGGACCATTTTGTAGCAGGTCTCCATATCCGAGAGGTTCAAATCGGAGACCAGGCCGCACAGGAAAGTGAGGAAATTATTGCCCAGCGAATGCCGGAAGAACAGCACGCGGCGATAATCGCCGGCCAGGAAACGCGAGCCAAAGACGGCGTCGGCGTCTTCTTCGAGAAAGAGCGGCACCATCTTCAACAGATCGCGGGGATGGTACTCGAGGTCGGCATCGTGGATCACGGTCAGCTCGCCGCCGGCGTGTTCCAGCGCGGTGCGCACCGCAGCGCCCTTGCCGCGGTTGTTGTTGTGGCGCAAAAAGAGCCACTCGAATTTCCCGCTGGGCTCGCCGCGGCGTGCGCTCTGGAACCGGGCCAGGGCGTCCGAGGTGCCATCGGTGGATCCGTCGTCCACGACAATCACCTGGATGCGGGAGAGCCAGCGCGATTCGCCCAGCACGCTCAAGCGCCCCAGCGAGGCTTCGACCAGATGCGCCTCGTTGAACGCAGGCACGAGGACGGAGAGTGTGGTGGAGACGGACATTGTGATCCAGGGGCCGGGAGGTCAAATATAACAGAGGAAGGGGGCGATGGAGGGACGTTTGACGCGCCTCAGGGAGCAGGATAGATTGCGCGGCGGACGAAGATGAAACTGTCAGCAAGAGACATCGCGGTATTGGTGGCGTTGACGGCTGCGGCCGTGGCCGTGCACGGTTACCACATCGGCGTCGAAGACCAGGCCATCTACCTCCCTGCCATGCAGCAGAGTCTCCAGCCGGAGTTGTTCCCGCACGACGCTGATTTCTTCCTGCACCATACGCGGCTGACCCTCGCAGATGAGGCGGTCGCCGCCACCGCGAGATTTACGCATTTGCCCCTGGATACCGCCCTGTTCGTCTGGCACATCCTTTGCATGGGCGGATTTCTCTACGCTTCCCTGCGTCTGGCCCGCCTGGTTTTTGAGGAGCCTCCTGCGCAGTGGGCCGCGGTCGCGTTGATGGCCGCGCTGCTTACCATGCCGGCGGCCGGGACGCTGGTGCCCATCCTCGGACAGTATGCGCATCCCCGGGCCCTGGCCGCGCCTCTGATTCTCTACCTATTCAGCGCTGCATTCCTTCCTGCTCCCGGTGGAGGCGCCGCTTTGCGCTGGCGCTCCACGGCGGCCTGCGCAGCCCTGGCTTTTGTAATCCATCCAACGATGACCGCCTTTGGCCTGTGGCATTTTCTCTGGGCCAGGAGATGGAAAAACGCCGTCGTGCTGCTTCCGCCCGCCGCGATCTTTCTGGCGGTCCCGGAGACGTGGTGGGACCTGGCGCAAGTTCGCCGTCACCTCTTTCCGCTGCGCTGGACCTGGTATGAGCTTCTCGGCGCCGTGGCCCCGATGCTCTTCCTGTGGTGGTTCGCGCGGATGGCCGCGGCGGACGGCGTGGCGGCGCGGGTGCGGCTCTGCCGCAGCCTGGCGATTTCCGGCAGCGTCGGAGTGGCCGGAGCAATCCTGATCAGCGTGCTGCCGTGGACGCGGCCGCTCGTGCCCGTCGAACCCATGCGCGTGCTGCACCTGGTGTACGTGGGGCTGGTCCTGGCGGGGGGAGGACTCATCGGGCGGCACATCCTGAAAGCGCGCGCGTGGCGCTGGGTGCTGCTTTTCCTGCCACTCTGCGCGGGGATGCGGGCCGCGCAGAGGGCGCAGTTCCCTGCCAGCCCGCATATCGAATGGCCCGGCCGTCTCCCCGCTAACGCATGGGTGGAGGCGTTCGATTGGATCCGGCTGAATGCGCCCCGCGACGCGCTGTTCGCGCTGGACCCCAAACATATGGAGCTCAACGGCGAAGATTTCCACGGCTTCCGCGCGTTTGCCCAGCGCAGCATGCTCGCCGACGCGGTCAAAGACCGCGCCGTGGCCATTGTCTATCCGGAAATGGAAGCGCGCTGGCGGCGCGAAGTGATGGCGCGCGAGGGCTGGGCGTCGTTCGGGGAACAGAATTTTCTGGAGTTGCGGGCGAAGTTCGGGGTTACATGGGTTGTCGTCGCGACTGGCCAGCCCACGGGCACGTTTGCCTGCCCGTTCCGGAACGCGCGTGTGAAGGTCTGCGAGATCGCGGAGTGAACAGCGGCCAGCGCCGTTGGGGCCAGTTGAAGCTGGCCACTACGAAGAAACCGGGGAAAAAGCGCCGGCGGGGAGCCGGCGGTACGTCTCACGCTTTGGACGCCTGGCGACGCAAAAAAGTCGGCACATCCAGGTCGTCCGCGGCGATTTCCTGGATAGCTCCGGAAATATTCCTCGCGACTTCGGCAACCACATTCTGCGATGCGGCACCGGACGCGGCGGCGCCCGGAGCGCCAGCCGCTGCGGTACCGAAGCTCCGTGCCTGTTCACGCGCGGCCTTCCATGTCCGCGGCAGGTACTGCGGTTTCTGCGCCGGCCGGCGGTGCGCGTGCTCCTTGAACCCCGCGGCGATGACCGTGATTTTCACGGACTCCTTCATGGCCTCGTCCTGGACCGCCCCGAAAATAATATTCGCGTTCTCGTGCGCGGCCTGCTGGATGATGGACGACGCCTCGTGGATTTCGTGCAGGGTTACGCTGGTCGATCCGGTCACGTTGATCAGGATGCCCTGCGCGCCCTGGATGGTGTTTTCCTCGAGCAGCGGGCTGGAGATGGCCCGTTTGGCGGCTTCGACGGCGCGATTGGAGCCGGAAGCCACGGCCGTGCCCATCACCGCATAGCCCATCCCTTGCATGATGGTCTTCACGTCTGCAAAGTCGCGGTTGATGATGCCGGGGATGGTGATGATGTCGGAAATTCCCTGCACGGCCTGGCGCAGGATGTCGTCGGCGATGCGGAAGGCCTCGAAGAAGCTGGTACCCGTCTCCACGCAGTTCATCAGCTTCTCGTTGGGGATGACAATAACAGTGTCCACGCTGCCGATCAGCTCCGCCAGTGCCTGCTCGGCCTGGATCTGGCGGCGCTTGCCTTCAAAAGAAAATGGCTTGGTGACCACGGCCACGCTGAGCGCGCCCAGCTCGCTGGCCAGGCTGGCCACCACCGGCGCGGCGCCGCTGCCCGTGCCGCCGCCGAGGCCCGTGGTGACGAAGATCATATCCGCGCCTTCGAGCGCCTCGATAATCTTGTCGGTGTCTTCGAGCGCCGCTTTGCGGCCGATCTCAGGGTTGGCGCCGGCGCCCAGACCCTTGGTCAGCTTGGCGCCGAGCTGGAGTTTCACCGGCGCCTGACTCAGTTTCAGTGCCTGGAGATCGGTGTTAGCGGCAATGAACTCGACGCCCTCGACCTTGGCGCGGATCATGCGGTTGACGGCATTGCACCCGCCGCCGCCAACCCCGATGACCTTGATGCGCGCGCCGTGGTTTTCCTCCTCCAACGTGAAGCGGTTTCCTGGTTCTCTCTGCATGTGGTGTGTCTCCGATCGTCAGTTGGGCCGGGGCCGAAAGGTTTCCTAGCTTGCGAACATGGCCTTCAATCGCGCGCCGAGCGAACCCGCGCGCTGCGCCGCCGTGCGCCGCGCCCGCGCGCCGTAGAGCAGCAGTCCGACGCCCGTGGCGTATTCCGGCAGCGTGACCTCGTGGGACATCTCTTCCAGCCCACGGGGCACGGCCACGCGCACGGGAAGCGAAATCATCCTTTCGGCTAGCTCGGCCAGACCAGTCAGATGCGCGCCACCGCCGGCCAGGACCAGCCCTGCGGGGATCTGCGCGTCAAGTCCCGCGCGTTTCAGCTCGTCGAACGCCAGGGTCAGCAGCTCCTGCGCGCGCGGCTCGACGATCTCGCACAACATCCGCGAATAGATGGTGCGCGGTGGGCGGTCGCCCATACTGGTGATTTCGATGGCCGTATCTTCGGCCAGCATTTCCCGACTGGCGCAGCCATATTCGCGCTTGATCTTCTCGGCTTCCGGGATGGGCGTACGCAGACCCACGGCAAGGTCGTTGGAGAAATGGTCTCCGCCGACAGGTACGGCGCCGGCGTGACGCGCCACGCCGCCTGCAAAGGCGATCCACTCGGTGGTCCCGCCGCCGATGTCCAGCAGGCAGCAACCCAGTTCGCGCTCGTCGCGGGTCAGGCAGGTTTCTGCCGCCGCCAGAGGTTCGAGGACGGTATCGGCCACCACCACCCCAGCGCGGTTGACAGCGGTGATCAGGTTTTGTGTGGCCAGCGACGAGGCGGTAACCAGATGCACCACGGCCTCGAGGTTTTGTCCGGACATCCCCAGCGGGTCGCGGATGCTGTCGTGGCCGTCGAGGTAGAACTCCTGCGGCAGGACGTGCAGGATTTCGCGGTCCTCGGGGAGGGAAATGTTGCGTGCGGCTTCGACAGCGCGGCGGACGTCGTCGCGAACCACGTCGCGGGGACTTGGCCCCAGCGGGATGCCGCCGCGGCTGGTGACGCCCTTGACGTGGCCGCCAGCCACGCCGACCAGCGCGGATTCAATCGGAATTCCGGCGGCGCTTTCGGCCTCTTCAATGGCACGCCGAAGAGAGCCGACCGCGGCATCGAGGTTGACGATCTGGCCCTTGCGCAGACCCTTGGATTCGCTGGCTCCGAGGGCCGTGAATTTCACGCCGTCTTCGACCAGCTCGCCGATCAGCGCGCACGTCTTCGAGCTGCCGATATCCAGTGCAGCAATGTAGCGATCTTTTCGGGACACGCCTCCGTTCTCCCCTCGACAGATTTCTGCCGCTCTGCCCCGCCGCGCGCGGGCCCAACCCGTATCACAGCCGTGGTTGGCTGTGTACGTTCAAGCCGCTACCCAAAGGCCAGAATTCCTGTACTACCCACGCTCAAAATCTTTGCGCGCCGCAAAGAATTGTCTCAGTTCTTTCTTCGCTGCGAGCCTCTGCGTCTCTGCGTCATCTTTTTCTTCGTCTGCCCCGCTGTGCTACTTCTTCGCCAGCGGAGCCGGCCTCACCTCCGGGTTCACCACCACCTGCCGGTCGAATCGCAGGTCCACCGACTCCACTCGTCCGGCTTCGGAGCGCCACTGGCCGATGTTCTCCAGAAGCAGACGAAACTTGCTCGAGAAATCGCCGGCGCCGAAATGCACGAGCACGGCGGGCTGCCCGCCGGCGGCCGGGTCGCCCAGCTCCGGCATCTCCGCGAGCGTGGCCTGCAGGTCGGCGGCGTCGGCCAGATCCACTTCGCTAATGGCGGCGACTGCGCCGGGCCGGGCGGTTTCCAATTCATTTACGAACCGGGTAAAGAGCTGCATCCTGCGGGCGCGTTCGACGAGCGGCATTGTTTCGTCCATGCCAGTGACCACCGGGAAGCGGAACGCCGCTTCCAGAGGGCGGTCGAGAATTACGCCGCCGGAGTCCACCAGCGAGAGTTCCGTGGCCAGCCGCAGGAAGGCCACCGGCTCGCGCTCTTCGATGCTCACGTGGATGCGGTTGGGGAGAATGCGCTGCACGCTGGCGCGCGCCACCCAGGGGATCTCCTCCAGGGCGCGGCGGCGCTTGCCCAGCGGCATCCGCAAGACACTGCGGCCGGCGTCCGCGGTGAAGCGTTCCAGCACCACGGCACGCGGGACGTAGTGGTTCCCGGTGACTTCGATACGGTCCAGCCCAGCCAGGACAAACCGCGGGGAGAAGAGCAGGAAATGCCCGCCGATGTAAACGCCCATCAGCCCACCCACTACAGCGATGGCAATCAGCAAATAATGGGCATACAAGCGCCAGGCCGCCTGGCCGAATTTGCGGCGGCGGATTTCCACCGGCTTCTGCCGGCGCAGATAGCGGGGCTCGTCCTCAGCGAGGACGCCCGGGTGGTAAGGTTCGGGTGCGCCAGACATCGCTCTAGGTTTTCCAGACCACGACTTCGTTTTCGAGCTCGACGCCGAACTGGCAGCGCACGCGCTCGCGGACATCGGCAATCAGCGCCAGCATATCGGCGCAGGAGGCCGATCCCTGATTGATGAAAAAGTTGGCGTGACGCTCGCTGACGCACGCGCCCCCGGCGCGGTGGCCCTTCAGGCCCAGCTCGTCAATCATGCGGCCGGCGGAGGCCCCAGGCGGGTTCTTGAAAATGCAGCCGGCGCTTTTTTGGTTCAGAGGCTGGCTGGCGCGGCGTTTTTCGTTGCAGACGCGAATCCCTTGGATGATTTCAGCGTAGGGCCGCGGGAGCAGCTCGAGCTTCACTGCCATCATGATATCACCGGGCGCGAAGGAAGTGTGACGATAATCGAAATGGATTTCCTGGCCGCGCAGGGTTTCGATGGAGCCTGTGGCGGCCCGGTACACTTCGACCTCCCGGACGCACGGGCCGATCTGCGTGCCGTAGGCCCCGGCATTCATCCGCAGAGCGCCGCCCACCGAGCCGGGAACGCCGATTAGTCCCTCCATTCCCCCTAGGTTGTTTTTGGCGCAGAAGGTGACGGTGCGGCCGAGGTCCGCGGCGGCATCCACGAAAGCGCAAGGGCCATCGAGACGCACGGCTTCGCCCTTCGCGGCACGCTGGATCATCACCCACGGGAGCTCGCCGTCCATCACCAGCACGTTGCTGCCGCCACCGAGGAAGCGATGCTCGATGCCCTCCTGGGCCAGTAGGCGCAGCAGCTCCGGCAGCGAGCGATGCCGGCGAACCAGCAACAGGTCGGTGTCGCCGCCGATGCCCAGCGAGGTGTGTTTGCGCAGGGATATGCCGGAGCGGTGCTCGACGCCCAGGTCGGCGAATGCCTCCATCAGCTTTGTATTCTCAATTCGCATCCGAACCGCGCTTCCAACCTCCTCTCTGCCTTCCTTTCTACTTCCTGGCTTCAACCTCGTCCCCCGTAAGCTCCGCCCGTCGCTCCCTGCGAGGCCAGCAACATGGCCAGCTCGTCGCTGGCGCGGCTGACGCTGCCTGCGCCGATGGTCAGCACGGCGTCGCCTTCGCGCGCTTCCTGAAGCAGGTACTCGATTCCCGACTGCATCGAGTGACGGAACACTACATTCTTGTGACCGGAAGCCCACAGGGCTTCGGCCAGGGATTCGCCGCTGACGCCCTCGATGGGAGCTTCGCCAGCGGCATAGACATCGGTCAGCACCAGCAGGTCGGCGTCGTTGAAGGCTGTGCAGAATTCGTCCCAAAGGTACTTGGTGCGCGAGAAGCGGTGGGGCTGGAACAACACCAGCAGTCGGTTGTAGTTGCAGCCCCGGGCCGCCGCCAGCGTCGCGCGGATTTCGGCAGGGTGATGGCCGTAGTCGTCCACCAGGGTGATCCCACCGACCTGCCCCTTGATTTCGAAACGGCGGCCGACTCCCGCGAATTTTTCCAGCCCCTGGCGGATCAGCTCCGATGGGACGTTCAGCGAAAGAGCCACGCAGGCGGCTGCCGCGGAGTTGCGCACGTTGTGGATGCCGGGTGGCGAATTCAGCCGGAAAATGCCCAGGTCGTCGCCCTTGTAGGTTAAGCGGAATTCGCTGGTCAGGCCTTTCAAATTCACGTCAGAGATCACCAGGTCGGCCTGGCCAGATGTGCCGTAGGTGATGACCGGCCGCTTGACGCGAGGGAGGATGGCCTGCACGTTGGGCTCGTCGAGACACAGTATGACGGAACCGTAGAACGGGACGCGGTTGACGAACTGCACAAAGGCGCCCTGGATGTCTTCCAGGGAGGAGTACTGGTCCAGGTGTTCGCGGTCAATGGTGGTAACGACGGCGATGACCGGCGCGAGCAGGAGAAATGTGCGGTCGCTTTCGTCGGCCTCCACCACCATATATTCGCCGCGGCCGAGGCGGGCCGTGGCGCCGGCCTGGTTGACCCGTCCGCCTACCACAAATGTGGGGTCCAGCCCTGCGGCGCTGAGCACCGAGGCGACCATGGAGGTGGTGGTGGTTTTGCCGTGCGCCCCGGCGATGGCGATGCCGTACTTCAATCGCATCAGCTCGGCGAGCATCTCCGCGCGCGGGATAACCGGAATTTTGCGGTGCGCCGCTTCTTGTACTTCGGGATTTTCAGGCTTGACCGCCGAAGAGACCACCAGGACGTGCGCGCCCTCCACGTTGGACGCCCGGTGGCCCTCGAAAAAGCGCGCGCCGAGGTTGCGCAGCCGGTCCGTAATCGGCGTGGACTTCAAGTCGCTGCCCGATACGGCGTAGCCCAGGGTCAGCAGGACTTCGGCGATGCCGCTCATCCCGATGCCGCCGATGCCCACCAGGTGGACACGCTGAAAATTGAGGAAGACGACCATCATTGCCGGGCGACTCCTTCAATCAGATCCACGATTTTCTCCACGGCGCGCGGGCGGGCCAGGGCGCGGCTGGCGGACTCCATCATCCTGAGTTCCGAGGGCTGGTCGAGCAGGGCGAAAATCTCCGCGGACAAACGCTGGGGCGTCAGCTCGTGCTGGGGAAGGACGCGCGCGGCTCCGGCTGCGCGCATGGCCTCCGCGTTGCGGAGCTGATGGGCGTCTGTGGCGCCCGCGAAGGGGATAAAGATGGCAGCGCGACCCGCGGCGGCTACCTCCGCCGCGGTGATGGCGCCCGAACGGCAGACGATCAGGTCGGCCTGGGCAAAGCGCTCCGCCATATTCGGGATGAAGGGCAGCACCTCCGCGTTGAATTCCCTGCGCGCATACGCTACGCGAACCGCATTATAGTCGGCTTCCCCGCTCTGGTGTAAGAAGACTAGCTCGCTTTTTCGTGGCAGGAACAAGTCCAGCGCGTCCACCATTGCGCGGTTGATCGGCTGCGCGCCCTGGCTGCCGCCTGTAATCAGAATGCGGAACGGTGCGGCGTGCTCGCGCGGTGCGATGGCGAAGAATTCCTTGCGCACAGGACAGCCCGTGACCTCGGCTTTCGCGCCCCAACATGAGGCAGTAGCGGCGTAGCCGGAAGCAATCCTGTCCGCAAAGCGGGCCAGCAGGCGGTTGGCCAGGCCGGGTTCAGCGTTGGGTTCGAAGATGACGGTGGGAACGCCGCGCAGCGCCGCAGCCAGCATCACGGGGCCGCTGGCGTAACCCCCGACGCCGAAGGCTGCAGCGCACCGATGACGCCGCAGGATGGCGGCGGAATCGGCAAAGGCGGGCAGCAGCATGGCCACGTTGCGCAGCAGGCGGCCGCCACCTATGCCCTTCAACCCTGCGGCACGGATGGTTTCCAGCGGCAGACCCGCTTCGAGGACCAGTTTCATTTCCAGACCGCGTTCCGTTCCCACCAGCACGACTTCTCTTCTCTCCCGGCGAGCGAGCCATTCACGGGCCACGGCAATGGCCGGAAAAACATGGCCTCCTGTGCCGCCGCCAGCGATCAGCAATTTCATCCGCGCGCTCCTCAATCCGCGTGTTGGCTGATGTTGAGGAGCACGCCGGTGGCCAACAGCATCACCAGTAGGCTGGAACCCCCGTAGCTGATGAACGGCAGCGGGATGCCCTTGGTCGGCATCATCCCCAGCACGACGCTCAGGTTAATCAGCGCTTGACCGGTGACCATCACGGTGATTCCCAGGGCAGTGAATTTGCCGAAATCATCGGGGGCAGCGACTGCTGCGCGGATGCCGCGCCAGGCATACACCGCAAACAGGGCCAGCACGCCGAACCCGCCGATGAATCCCAGCTCTTCGCACAGTACCGCGTAGATGAAATCGGTGTGCGCTTCCGGCAGGTAGAACAGCTTCTGGCGGCTCTCCATCAGGCCGACGCCGGTCAGGCCCCCGCTGCCCACGGCGATCAGCGATTGCAGCATTTGGAAGCCGCTTCCCTGCGGGTCGGCTTCGGGATGCAGGAATGCCAGCACGCGCTGCATCCGGTAGGGCACGCGCACAATCAGCAGAAACACGGCGGGCACGGCCAGAGCCGCAGCATAGGCCAGGTACTTCATGGAGAGCCCGGCAACGAAGAGCATCGCGACCGCAATCAGAAGAATGTCGAATGCCGTGCCCAAGTCGGGTTGCATGACAATCAGCCCAAACATCACCAGCACCGGTCCGAGCGCGGGAGCCAGCGTGCGGCGGAAATCATTCACGCCGGGGGCATCGCCGAGGCCACGCGGGTTGCGGCGGTTTTCCAGGAACCACGCCAGGTACAGGATGGTCACCAGTTTGGCCAGTTCGGATGGCTGGACGCCCACCGGGCCGAAGCGAATCCAGCGGTGCGTGGCGTGGGACTTGTCGACCAAGAAGACCCCCACCAGCATTAGCGCGACCACACACAGTCCGGTGAAAATCACCGCGGGCTGGCGCAGTCGGCGGTAGTCGGTGTTCATCAGCCAGAGCATCCCGGCCAGGCCAATGGCCAGCCACACCAGTTGCCGGGCGATAAACGAATAGGCGCTGCCGAACTCTTCGCGGGCCACCACCGCAGAGGCGCTGAACACCATCACCGCGCCGATCAGACACATGGCCAGCGTGGAGCCAAAGAGCCAGCGATCAGGTTGAAGCGTCCGGGGCATGGTCCGCTCTCTTTCCCCAAGCCGCACAGGATGGAAGCCTGTGCTACGGCGTTGCGTGTTCGATCTCCAGGCTGCGAACGGCCTGTTTGAAGACGCGGCCGCGGTGTTCGTAGTTTTCAAATTGGTCAAAGCTGGCGCAGGCCGGGGCCAGCAGGACCGTGTCGCCGGGACGCGAACGCGCAAATGCTATCTGCACGGCGTTGTCGAGCGTGCCCGCGTCGGCCAGCTCGATCACGCCGGATAACTGCGCTGCGATTTTTGGCGCGGCGGCGCCGATCAGCAGCGCGAGTCGCGCGCGGCGGCGCAAGGGTTCGGCCAGGTGCGAATAGTCACTGCCCTTGTCCTTACCGCCGAGTATCACCAGCAGCCCTCCGGGGAATGCGTCCAGGGCTTTCAGAGTGGCATCCACGTTGGTGGCCTTGGAATCGTTGTAGAAGGAAACGTCGCGGATGCGGGCGATGAATTCCAAGCGGTGCTCGACGCCGGCAAAGCTGCGCACGCCTTCGGCAATGGCGCCCGGCGCGGCGCCGGCCAGAAACGCCGCGGCGGACGCGGCTAGGACGTTTTCCACGTTGTGGTCGCCGCGCAGGCCGATATCGGCGCGCGACAGCAGCACCGTCTCCGCCCCCGCGCGACGAAACACAATCTGGTCGCCGCGCAGGTATGCTCCTGCATCCACCGGATGCATTCGGCTGAAGGCGAACCGCTCTTCGCGCCCCGGCAGGTAGCGCCGGGACTCGGGGTCGTCCGCATTCAGGATGGCCGCGTCCTCCGGCCTCTGATTTTCGAAGAGGCGGCCTTTGGCGGCGGCGTATTCTTCCATCGAGGCGTGACGATCGAGGTGATCCGGGGTCAGGTTCAGCAACACGGCCACGTCCGGCCGGAAGCCGGCAATATTTTCAAGCTGGAAGCTGCTGATCTCCGCCACGGTGACCGTGAGTTCGCTCGATGTTTCGACGCGCGATATCAGCGGGGTCCCGATATTCCCGCCCACCAGGGTGGGCAGCCCGGCGGACTCCAGGATGTGGCCGATCAGCGATGTGGTTGTCGTCTTACCGTTGGAGCCGGTGACGGCCAATAGCTTGCCCTTGAGGAAGCGCCCGGCCAGCTCGATCTCGCTCCACACAGGTATCCCCCGGGCGCGCGCTGCGGCCAAGTGGGCCATCCCGTAGGGAACGCCGGGGCTGGGGACAATCAAATCCTGCGCCAGGAAGGTCTCTGGCTGGTGTCCACCGAGCTCGAGCTTCACTCCCGCATCTTCCAGCCGGGCTGCGGCCTCGGTAACTTTTTCCCGCGGGTTTTCCTCCGAGGCCGTGACGCGGGCGCCACGCGAGGCGCAGAACAACGCCGTGGCGATGCCCGTGCGCGCCAGTCCTACGACCAGAACGCGCTGGCGGTCGAGTTGGAACGAACCATTCACGCTCTACCTCAGCTTCAAGGTACTCAGCGAAAACAGCGCAAAGACGAGCGCTGCGATCCAGAAGCGCACGATGATTTTCGATTCGCTCCAGCCAACAAGCTCGAAATGATGATGGAGCGGGGCCATTCGGAAAATGCGCTTGCCGCGCAGCTTGTACGAGCCTACCTGGAGAATCACCGATAGCGCCTCGATGACAAAGATTCCCCCCACGAACAGCAGCAGGACTTCCTGCTTGATGATCACGGCCACCGTTCCGATCGCGCCACCCAATGCCAGGGAACCCACGTCGCCCATAAATACGTCGGCGGGGTGCGCGTTGTACCACAGGAAGCCCAGCGCGGCGCCCGCGATGGTGCCGCAGAAGATGGTCAGCTCACCCACCGCGGGTATGTGCTGAATGTCGAGGTAATCTGCGAAGCGAGCATGGCTGGTAACATACGTGACCATGGTCAGCGCTCCCGCAGCCACCACCACGCAGCCGCTGGCCAGGCCGTCCAGCCCGTCCGTGAGATTGACTGCGTTCGAGGCGCCCACAATCACCAGCACCAGGAATCCCAGGAAGGGCAGGTACGCCACGGGCCAGGTCCACGGCACAGTCAGCAGCGGTTGGATGACCAGGTCGGGGCGAAAATTCTTGAAGAACGGCATCATCAGCTCAGTGGAGTACAGCCCGCGCGCGGTCAGCAGGATGAGGACAATCCCCACGCCGAAGCTGGTGAGGATTTGCAGGAACAGCTTGTTGCGCCCCGTGAGCCCGAGATTTCGCCGCCGGACAACCTTGTTGTAATCGTCTGCAAAACCGATGGCCGCAAAGGCCAGCGTTGCCGCCAGCGCTAGTAGGACAAACACGTTGCGCAGGTCGGCCCACAGGAGCGTGGGGATGACGATAGCCAGCACAATCAGAATGCCCCCCATCGTGGGCGTTCCCGCTTTGGCATGATGCCCTTGCGGACCTTCCTCGCGGATGAATTGCCCGATCTGCAACTTACGCAGCCGCCGCATCAGCCAGGGGCCCAGAAAAAGACAGAGGAACAGCGCCGTCAAACTGGCGAAGGCCGTGCGCACGGTGATGTAGCGGAACACGTTGAATGGGCTGAACAACGGCTGGAGAACGACGTAGAAGAAATAGTAGAGCATCTCAGCCGCCCGCCCCTCGGTCGGAGGTCTGCGGCGCCCCGAAGCGTCCCGTCAGCGCTGCGATGATTTTTTCCATTTTGACGCCGCGCGACCCTTTGACCAGCAGCAGGTCGCCGGGGGCGACGAAATCGGCCAGGAATGTTCCAGCCTCCGCGGAGTCTTCGAAGAAGCCCGCATGCCGCGGGGAGAAGCCGGCCTCCACTGCACCCGCCACCAGATCCTGCGCGTGGCCGGAGATGCCGAAAATCCAGTCGACGCCCCGCGCGGCGGCGCGCCGGCCGGCCTCGCGATGCAGCTCCGGCGAAAGCGGGCCGAGCTCCAGCATCTCCCCGGCGGCCAGGATGCGGCGGCGATGGCCGGCAATCGAAGACAGCAGCTCGGTCATCGCAGCCAGCGCCGCGGGGTTGGAGTTGTAGGCATCGTTGATCACGGAGAAGTCCCCGGCGTAGCGCTCGATCCGCCCGCGCATCCCCGCCGCTGCCACTTGCGGAAGGACGGCGCGGGCTTCTTCCGCGCCGACCTCCCACACGCTGGCAGCGGCCAGTGCGGCAAGCGCGTTGCGCACGTTGTGCATCCCGGCTAGGCGCAATTCCAGGCGCGAACGCCACGTCGGCGTTACGCAGTCGAATGCCGCGCCCTGCACGCCGCGCGGTTCCACCTTCTCGGCCCGGAACATCGCGCGCGCGTCCAGCCCGAACGTCAGGGCGCGACCGCGAAAATTTTCGGCGAAGCGCGCCACCCGCGCGTCGTCTGCATTCAGCACCGCCACCGGCTGCGGCCCCGCCAGCCCCTCCACCAGCTCGCGCTTGGCTAGTGCGATCTCCTCTGTCGAGGAAAAAAATTCCAGGTGCACCGGCTCGACGTTTGTCACCACCCCGACTTCCGGCTCCGCCGTTTCGCACAACCGCGCGAGTTCCCCGCGGTGCGACATCCCCATCTCCACCACAGCCGCTTCGTGCTCCTCCTCGAGGCGCAGCAGGGTCAGCGGCAGACCGTATTCGTTATTGAGGTTGCCCTCCGACCGCAGGACGCGGCGCCGCGCGCCAACCAGGGCCGCAAGAATCTCTTTAGCGGTGGTCTTGCCGACCGAACCGGTGACCCCAGCCAGGCGGCGCCCCCAGTTCCTGCGAACGGCTTGCGCCAGTCGGTGGAGTGCGGCCAACGTATCATCCACCGCGAACAGTCGGGCCCGGATTTCCTCGTGGTAATCGCCAAGCCGCGATTTGGCCACCACCACAGCCGGGGCACCCGCGGCCAGAGCGGCAGCAACAAAAGTGTGTCCGTCGTGACGCGGTCCGTGTATGGCGATGAACAGTTCCCCGGGCCGCAGGTTGCGGGAGTCAATCGAGACGCCGGCCAGCCTGGCCAGCGGAGAAACTCCCGCGGGAGGCACGAGACCCAGAGAGCCAGCCACCTGTTCCATTGTCCAGCGCATAGTTTTCTCAACGAACCCAGGGAACTTCTCCGACGGCGCAGTTTGCGCAAGGTTATCGTCTCCCGTCTTCGAGTTGTGAGCACGCTCCTGTTCCGTGTCCGTGAATTCCCCGGCGCCGCACGCCGCGCCTCTACGCCCCAAAGCCCCGGGCGCGCAGCGCCGCGCGGGCCACTTCGCGGTCGTCAAAATCGATCGTGCCGTCGCGCAGCACCTGATAGGTTTCGTGGCCCTTGCCGGCCAGCAGGACAATGTCGCCAGGGCGTGCAGCGTCGAGCGCCAGGCCGATGGCACGGGAGCGGTCCGGTTCGACCACGTGCGACGTCGAGGTCTTCCGCAACCCGGTCAGGATTTCGTCAATGATGGTCAGCGGCTCTTCGCTGCGCGGGTTGTCGCAGGTGACGACGACGTGCTGGCTCAGGTGGCCGGCGATTTCTCCCATCAGAGGGCGCTTGGTGCGGTCGCGGTCGCCCCCGCAGCCAAAAAGCGTGATGATGCGCCCGGTGGGATTGATCTCCCGGGCTGTCTCGATCAGGTTGCGCAGCGCGTCGTCGGTGTGCGCATAGTCCACCACGACAAGGAACGGCTGACCCGCGGCAATGCTCTGGAAGCGTCCAGGGACGGCCTCCAGGTCGCGGATGCCTTGCTCGATGGCGGCCACCGGCACGTCCAGGGCCAGCCCCGCTCCGATGGCCGCCAGGATGTTGAAGACGTTGATGCGTCCGACCAGCCGCGAATTCACCCGCACCGGCCCGGCAGGCGTGCGCGCCGTGAATTCAAGACCACTGAATTTCAATCCAAATTCCGGAGCGGTGATCGCAGCGTCTTTGCCCAGTCCGTAGGTAAGCGTGCGGGCCGCATAGACGGCCAGTTTGCGGCCAAAGTCATCGTCCGCATTGATGACCGCGGCGCGCGGCGAGCCACACCCGGTGCCCTCGAACAGCCGCCGCTTGGCGGCAAAGTAGGCGTCGAAGGACTGGTGAAAGTCCAGGTGGTCGCGGGTCAGGTTGGTGAAAACGGCGGCGGCGAAAGGCGTGGCCCAGACGCGGTCCAGCGCCAGTGCGTGCGAGCTGACTTCCATGGTCAGGTGCGTGCCGCCCGCGTCGCGTACTTCGGCGATGAATCGCTGGAGGTCGAGGGACTCCGGCGTGGTGTTGGAGGCCGCCCGCTCCCCCGCGGGCGTGCGGTAGGCGATGGTCCCCAGCAAGCCCGTGGCTAGTCCGGCGGTGCGCAGAATAGAGTCCACCAAGTAGCACGTGGTGGTCTTGCCGTTGGTACCGGTGATGCCGGCAATGCGCACCGTCGCCGCGGGGTTATCGTAGAAATTCGAGGCGCAGACCGCCAGCGTTTTGCGCGGTTGCGAGACCTGCAACCAGATTACTGCGGCGGGGATTTCCCGCGGTGCGACATCCCTCGTCGCAAAAACTTCCTGCCAGCGTGTATTCCAGGGACGCGGGAGCTGGCTGGCAATGGCCACGGCGCCGCGCTCGACGGCATCGAAGATGAACCGGTTGCCGTCGGTTTTTTCGCCGTGAATGGCCACGAAGAGCGAGCCGGGGGTCACCTGTCGGCTGTCGTAGGCCACTGCCGAGATGGGAGTCTCGAAGGGGCCGTCGCAGCTCAGCGGCGCGATGCCTTCGAGCAGTTGTCCGAGGGTCATGCGCGAGGTCTGTGTCCTCCGCTTCACCGCAACGGCCTCCAGGCGGACCGCATCCTTCGACCGGGGTCCCAAAGCTGTTCTCCCTTCCGAGCCGGGCGGCGGCAGGCGGCCGCTCAATCTCAGGAAGCCGTCCTGGCGAAGCGCACCGTGATTCGGGTGCCCCTTCGGACTCGTGCGCCGGCCCTCGGATTCTGTTGGAGAGCAACCCCGGTGCCAATCAGCACGGGGTTCAGGCCAAGGCGCTGGCACTGTTCGGTGACCGCGCGAACCGCCCTGCCGGCGAAGCTCGGCACTTCGATGCCTTCTCCGGGCTCGAGGGCCAGCGTGGGCGCCGCGGCGGATGCTGCATAGGCGGTCTGAAGCGGCTCCGACGGAAACGCCGGCAGGGCCGGGAAATCATCGCGCTGCGCCGCATTAAAATCGCTCAGGTCTACGGCCGGCGCGTGGCGTCGGCCGGCCGCCGCACGCTGCACTGCGGGAGTGATCACGACATCGTAGGGGACGTCGAGATACGCCAGCACCTGTTCGGCCACGCGCTTGAACACTGGCGCGGCCACTTCTCCGCCGTGGTACTGCCCCACGGGTGAATCCATCGTCACCAGTACGGTGATGGCCGGCGTGTTCACCGGCGCAAAGCCCACAAATGAGGCGATGTGTTTGGTCACCGAGTAGCGCCCGGTGGCGGGGTCAATCTTTTGCGCCGTCCCGGTCTTGCCCGCGGCGGAGTAGCCGTCCAGCCGCGCCAGCGAGCCGGTGCCTTCCAGGACCACCCCTTCCAGGATGCGCCGCATCATGCCGGCGGTCATCGGGCTGATGACCCGCTGCGGTGCGGCCACAGGCGAAGGCACGGCCTGCGAGCCACGCCGGATCTCGCGGACAATTTTCGGCTTGTAGAGCAACCCCCCGTTGGCGATGGCGGAAACGGCGGCGACCATCTGCGCCGAGGTGACGCCGACTTCCTGCCCCATAGAAATCGCGCCGACGGAAACGGGCGTCCACTGGTCCACGCGACGCAGCAAACCGCGAGTCTCGCCGGGCAGACCCGCGCCGGTGGCCTGCCCAAATCCGAAGGCGCGGATGTATTCGTAGAAACGCGGCGCCCCCAGCCGCAGGCCCAGCTTGATGGCGCCTACGTCGCTGGACTTGGCCATCACTTGAGAAACCTCGAGCAGGCCGAAGGGCTTGTGGTCGCGGATGCGGTGGCCGGAAATGAAGATGGCGCCCATCTGACAGTCAATCACTTCCGACGGCTTGGTGATGCCTTCTTCGAGCGCGGCAGCGACCGTGACGATTTTGAACGTGGAGCCCGGCTCATAGAGAGCGGAAACAGCGCGGTTCATCCGGGCCTCCGCAGAGCTTTCACTGGGGGCGTTGGGGTTGAACGTGGGCCAGTTGGCCACGGCCAGCAGCTCGCCGGTGCCGGGGTCTTGTACCAGGATGCTTCCGGCCTCGGCGCCGGATGCGCGCATGGCTTCCGCTAGCTCCTTCTCCGCGATGTACTGGATCTTTTCATCCAGGGTGAGCACAACGCCGGCTCCAGCCTCCGGCGCCTGTTCGTTGCGCTCGTACCAGCGCCGCCGGGCGTCGGCGAGGATCATCAGGCGTCCCGGCTTGCTGCGAACCTGGGTGTCCATCGCCTGTTCGATGCCGGCCAGCCCGCGTTCATCCACGTCCACGTAGCCAAGCAGGTGCGCCGCCAGCTCGCGCTTGGGATAGAAGCGGCGGCTCTCCTTCTGAAAATAGATGCCGCGCAGGTTGAGGGCGGCGATGCGCTCCGCCTGCTCGGGCATCAATTTGCGGGCCACCCATACGAAGGAGCGTGATCCCTTCAGCCGCGTTTCAATTTCCTCCGGGGACGTCTCCAGCACGCCGGCCAGCAGGCGCGCCACCATCGGCGTGTCCGTGATTTCCGAAGGGACTGCAAAGCAGGAATCCACGGTGATGCTCATCGCCAGGGCGCGATGGTTGCGGTCGAAAATCTCGCCGCGGCGGGGGCTGACTTCCACGATGCGCTGCTGCTGGCGCTGGGCCCGGGAGAGGTATTCACGGTAGCGGAAGAGCTGGAGATAGCTGAGGCGGCCCAGCACCGCCCCCATCCACAGCACCGCCAGTATGGCAACCACAACGACCCGAAAGCGGGGACTGCGCTGGTCCATTGACACCGGCCTGGCGAAAATAACAGGGCCGTGCGCTTGGGCGTACGGCCCGAGACTCGAGCGCCCGGCGAAGTTACGGAGTCACTTCGCGGACGGGGCGGGCCACGGCCAGCACCGTCTCGCCGGGTTCAATCACCGGGGCCACCTGGCCTGGCAGCGGAATTGTCAGCCCAAGCTGGCGGCGGGCAATGGCATCAATCCGCTCCGGCGAACGTAGACTGGCGGCCTCGAGACGCAACTGGATGTTCAGTTCCGTCGCCTGGGCCTTTTCGGACTCGAGCTCCTCGATCTGATATCCCAACTCGATGCACTGGAAGTGTTGCCAGGCGTACAGCATCCCGCCGCCAGCCAGCGCCGCGCCTAGTGCCAGGGCTTGGAAGCAGTGGCGCAACCGGTCCGGCGCCACCTGCAGCACCAGCCGCGAATTGTCTATTTTCTTGCGCGTGTAGAACTCGGTCATCGCCGCCCCCCGGCGCGATTCCTGCTACGACGCCAGCTTTTCCGCCACCCGCAACTTCCCGCTGCGCGCCCGCGGGTTGACGCGCACCTCCGCCTCGCCTGCCTGGATTACCTTCTTGCTCAGAATGCGCAGCACCCTGCGCTGCGCCAACCGCTGGAACTGCTGCTTCACCAGCCGGTCCTCCAGCGAGTGATAGCTCAGCATCAGCCAGCGTCCTTCCGGAGATAATGTGGCGGGGGCCCGGTCAAGAAACTGCTCGAGTTCCTCCAACTCCCGATTCACCGCTATCCGCAGCGCCAGAAACGTTTTTGTCGCGGGATGCAGTTTCTGCCTTCCCCTTGCCTTTTGGGCCCCTGCCACAACCGTTGCCAGGTGCGCGGTGTCCCGCACGGGGCGGGCCCGCAAAATCGCCCTGGCGATCCTGCGTGAATTCCTCTCTTCGCCGTAGCGGAAGATGAGGTTAGCCAGATCAACTTCCGGCCAGTGGTTCACAATGTCTGCCGCGCTGGACAACTCGTCGGGGTCCATCCGCATATCCAGCGGTGCCGCGTAGCGAAAGGAAAAGCCGCGCCCTGGCGTATCCAGTTGCAAGCTGGAAACGCCCAGGTCGGCCAGCACGCCGTCGGCTGGAGGCAGCCGCAGGCTGCGCGCGATTTCGCCAACGCTGGAAAAGTTTGACCTCACCAGAGTCACCTTCCCTTCGAATTCCCTGAGCCTTTCCCGCGCAACCTCCAGCGCCTGGGGGTCCCGGTCGATGCCCACTAGACGCCCGGTGGAGAGCAGCGGCGCAAGCGCCAGCGCGTATCCCCCAGTCCCCACCGTGGCGTCTATGTAGGTCCCCTCAGGCCGAACCCGCATCCAGTGCAGCACCTCTTCGAGCAGCACCGGGGTGTGCAGTGCTTCCAACTAAATGCCCAGATCGTCCAGCGCTTTCAAATCGTCGGCGGAGAGCTCATTGCGCGTCAGGTGGTCCTCAAACCGGGCGTGGTTCCAGACTTCCAGAAACGTCTGCTTGCCCAGCACGTCCACTTCGCCGCGCATCTGGGCCTTTTCCCGCAGCCGCAGATGGATGAGCACCCGCCCCTGCTTGTCGATCTCCGCCACTTGCCCGTAGGCGCTGGTCAGCGTCAGAAACCTCTGCTTGGCGGGATGGGACATCGAGCCCGCCTTGAGCTTTTCTTCAATCGCATTCCAGATTTTCATCGGGTAGATCCGCACGCGCTCCGGGTTCTCGCTGGTCACAAAGACCTCGCCCCCGGTTTCCCGCAGCTCGTCCAGGTAGGCGGCGGGAATCTTCAACCTGCCTTTGTCGTCCACAGTCGCCGATGCGCTGCCCCGGTACATTTTCAGGCCGCCCCAGAGTGGGTTGAATTCTGGCCATTTTCTCCACTTGTTGCCACTTTTTGTCTACTGCCACCCACTTTGGCCCACATCATAGAGGCGAAATGAAGGATGTCAAGTGAATTCGTTTACTTTTTTCAGTGGTTTAGGAAGTCTAACCGCCTATTGTGGCGGAGAGGGGCGAGAACCACAATATCTGGGGTCGGCGGGAAGTCGAGCGTCCATTTCTAGGATGGCGAATGCAAGGCGAAGATTAGTGATTGTGCTCAAAGCGTAATCAACACACGGATTTGGGGTTAGGGGCGAGCAGCGAGGCTCGAAGGGGGTTCGTCGTCGGGGGAAGTCGCGGGGCGATCGGCTGCGGGGCGTCCGCGCAAATCGGCGGTTCCCTCACTCCCTTTCGAGTTTCTGTGAGAAATAGGGAAAGACTGCGTTATTGATACGCCCCGAACGGCCCCACAGGCGATTGCGGTGGTCCCCGTTGTATTCCTCGAAGACGTGGGGGATTCCAAGACTTGTTAGCCTCTGGGAGAATTGCCTGGCCGTCTGTGGAATATGGGTGAACTGATCCTCCGCGCCGGCGTCGAAACGCAGGGCCCGCAGCTTCGTCAAGTTTTCGCGGTAATTTCGCACGATATACAGAGGCATGTTCTCTTCCCACTTGCCGAACGCCGGTTCCAGGGGTTCAAGCCGTCCCGTGCTGAGTGCGAACGGAAGATCAGCGAAGAATGGTGGCTTGCCGGGGTTGGGGGAGAACGCCTGGCCCAGGCAGAGGATTGCGGGCACATAAAAGCCGTGGTTCCGCATGTTTTCGGGGGTAGCGGTCAGGGCCCGCTGGAACGCAGGGTTGTCGATGGACAGATCCTGCCCCCAGCCCAGCACTGCGGGGTTCATTCCATACACTACGCTAAAGACGTCGGGATGCTTCATTCCCAGTTTGATGGCGCCGTGGGCGCCCATTGAATGGCCGGTAATGCCGCGACTGGAGGCGCGGGCCAAGGTGCGGTACTTGCTGTCAACGAACCCAACCAGGTCTTTCACCGTGAAGTCTTCCCA
>Ga0247727_10006979_pt1 | contig 21853 bp, 15 predicted proteins | sample WisWelCaveWW1625_FD_202498 | JGI IMG/M metagenome (GOLD analysis project Ga0247727, IMG submission 202498) | Biofilm microbial communities from Wishing Well Cave, Virginia, United States - WW16-25 | ecosystem: Environmental > Aquatic > Deep subsurface > Groundwater > Cave microbial mat | place...
GACGTTGGGAGTTGGGGGGTTAAAGAGATACACGTTGTAATAGAAGTACGGCGAGCCCATGCTTTGCGCCATGGCATAACCAGCGTAGTAGCTTGCCGCGCTCGCCGCCACCGAGAGCGCCATCGCACCCATGAACTGCCCGAACTTCACGCCCCCTCGGCCTGTCGTCAACGTCCGGTCCACCCGGTTCGTTTTCAGATTGACCAGCGCCACTTTGCTGCTCCACTGCACGGCCACTGCCATGCGCTCGTGTTGCGGCAGCTCCAGCGTTTCCCCCGGCAGCCCGCCCAGGCTCTTTGCCTCTGGACCTGCTGCCCCAACCCCTTTCCCGTTGAGCGGGATAGAGGCCGTCTCGGCAGAGCTTTGATTCGGCACGAATCTCAGTTCCTCATTCGTGAATGCATAGTACCCGGGGCGGCCCCCCGCTTTTCGCAGGAAGAGAGGTGTTTTCCCCAGGTCCATTCGCCGGGTCACTTCGGTCCCGCGGATGTGCATCAGCTTTCCTGTGTGGTCCTTGGCCGCTGCCTGCGCCAGCACAGCCACTTCTTCACTTTGCTCATCCAGCAGCATTTGTTGCGGTTGCGCTCCGGCATCAAGTGTTCCCGACACTTTTCCCGTGGCCACTTCGACCACGGTCACCGATCCATTCTTGTGCTTGTTTGCTTTGGAGGAAAGGTTTCCCCGGTCCATCAGGTAGAGCCATTTCTGGTCCTTCGAGAGCATCATTTGCGCCGGCTCGTAGTCAAGCTCCACCACGTTCAGCGGGCTTTCCGCGCTGGCGTCAAACGTGGTCAGCGCGGCTTTGACCGGGCCGGTCTTTGTCTTCTTGTCCACTGCCTCGCCCCGGCTCAGGACAAAAATCCGCGAGACGTCCTGCGTTGTCAGGATCTCTTTGCCCAGACGGCCCGGCTTCAGTGTTGCTGTGACTTCATTCATTTGTGTGTTGACAATCGTCAATGCGGCGGGCTCCCTGAGGTTTTTCTTGAAGGCTGCCCGGCCCGGACTGAAGCACAGCAGGTAGTTACCGTCGCCCGAGAGCGTCATTCGGCTGGCATTCCAGCCCAGCGGGATTGTCTTCAGTACCTTGCGCTCGGTTAGGTCAACCAGCGCCACCTCGCTCGGAGCCTTGGGCAAATCGAAGTCCAGGTTGAGCGCGCCATTCATCAACACATAGAGGTAGCGTCCCCCTGGTGCCAGCACCCCGTGGCTCGGCTTCTGCGGCAGGGGAATGCTTCCTTGCAATTTGAATTGCTTGTCCTCCACCACAGATACGGCCGGTGGCGAAAGGCTCAGGATATAGAGTTCATTGCTGGGCCCTTGTGCTGCGGCATTTCCGGCGCACAGCGCAATGCCCAGAAGGAAGAACAAACCAATTTGGAAGAAACGGGCAACTCGGAAGGTTCGCACGATCGGCCCCTCCCTGTGGTCTTAGGAGCCCTCAGGAATCCAGTCGTTGCATCCATCGGGCCGATTCCCTACACCCGCACACGGCGGCCTCCATCGGAGGATGAATGCGCCCGCGGACACAAAAACGGGACAGGCCCCCAGCCGACCGCACACTAATCCAGGTCGTGCCCCGCTGGCAAGCCCATCCCTCTCTGCCGGCCCTAGGCTCATCCCAGGGAAGGAGAGAAGTTGCCCACCGACGTTTCCAAATCCTGCCGCAGTGAGAGATGAATCCGTATTTGCGTTCAGCAAAGCGTCCTTCGAATGCGACGTCACTCTGGGTAGGCTTGACGAACTTGATCCCCCCGCTGTGACCTTGGCGGAATTCCCATATCCCTCTGCGAGTCTATGTCTTTGTGGCTAAACCCTTACTTCGCTGAACGACTTATCCAGCACCCTCACAGCTTCGTCCACGTCCGCCTTGCTGATATTCAGCATCGGCGACATCCGGATCACGTTCCCGTACAGACCGCCTTTGCCGATCAACAACCCATTCTCCCGCGCGCGTTCCATCAACTGCACCGTCGCGTCGGCCGCCGGCTCTTTCGTCTTCCGGTCTTTCACCAGCTCCAGCGCTTGCATCAACCCCATCCCTCGAACTTCGCCGATGAGCGCATGCTTCTGCTGCAGTTCGTCGAGCTTCCCACGGAAGTACCGCCCCACCACATCGCAGTTATCGAGCAGTTTCTCTTCTTCAATCACCTCGATCGTCGCCCGCGCCGCCACCGACGTCACCGGGTTCCCGCCAAACGTCGAAATGGTCAGTCCCTGGAACGAGTCCGCCAATTCCGCCGTCGTCACTGTCGCGCCCACCGGCGACCCGTTGGCCATTCCTTTCGCGCAGGTAATCATGTCCGGCGTCACTTCCCACTGCTCGATCCCAAACCATTTCTTTCCCGTCCGCCCGAACCCCGTTTGCACTTCGTCGGCAATGAACAACCCGCCGTACTTCTTCACAATTTTGAATACAATCTTGAAATACTCCGGCGGCGGCGTAATGAACCCGCCCACGCCCTGGATCGGCTCGGCGATGAACGCCGCAATCGACCCGCTGGTCCCTGTCTGGATCAGATTTTCGACGTCGTTCGCGCACCGCACCTCGCAGTCCGGGTACGTCAGCCCCAGCGGGCAGCGGTAGCAGTACGGATTGATTGCGTGCGATATCCCTACACTGATTACTGCCGCCTTTCGCCACGGCGCCTGCGCCGTCACTGCTTTGGCTAGTTGCGACCCGCCCGAGTACGCATGACGCAGCGCCACTACGTCGTAACTTCCCGTGGCCATCCGCGCCAGCAGCAGCGCCGCTTCGTTCGCCTCGGTCCCCGAATTGGTGAAAAAACTCTTTTGTAATTTCCCCGGCGTGATTTGCGCCACCTTTTCCGCCAGCGCAACAATTGCCTCATTCGGATAGAGCGTCGAGGTATGCTGTAGCCGGTCTACTTGCGCCTTAATCTTTGACGTCACCTTTGGGTTGCAGTGTCCCACCTGAATCGTCAAAATCCCGCCGAAGAAGTCGAGGTACTTTTTCCCTTCGAGGTCCCACACCCACTGCATCGACGCTCGGTCCGTCACCAGCGGCTTCGCAAAATAGTTTGTGACTGCCGGCCACAGGTACTCCTTATGCTTTCGTACGATCTCATCGCTCTTGCTCGTCACCGTCTTCGCCGGCGTCGTCACTCCCTCTCCCCTCGTTCCGTCTCTGTAATTCGGTCTTTCTGTCTTTCCTGCCTGCTTTCTCCTATCTTGCTTTGTGCCTCTGGGTCTCTGTGGCCAATCTTCCTTAGTTCGCAGCTTCCGACCGCCCCGCCGCCACTGTCCTCGTGATCTCGCCGTACGACTCAGGCCGTCGGTCTCGATAAAACTGCCAGGTTGACCGCACCTCCTGGATCTCTTCTAAATCCAGGTCTGCCACGACCAGCTCATCCTTATCGCGGCTGGCTTGCGCCACAATCTTCCCTCGCGGGTTGCAGAAGTAGCTCTTCCCGTAAAACTCCCCAATCTTCCACGGCTTCTCAACTCCCACGCGATTGATCGCCGCGATGAAGTAGCCATTAGCCACCGCATGCGCCGGCTGCTCGAGCTCCCACAAATATTCGCTCAGCCCCGCCACCGTGGCCGAGGGGTTAAACACAATCTCCGCCCCGTTCAGCCCGAGAATTCTCGCGCCCTCGGGGAAGTGCCGGTCGTAGCAGATGTACACGCCCACGCGAGCGAACCGCGTCTCAAATACCGGGTACCCCGCATTCCCCGGCGTAAAATAAAACTTCTCCCAGAACCCCGGGTGCACGTGCGGAATGTGGTGCTTCCGGTATTTCCCCAGGTATTTCCCGTCCGCATCAATCACCGCCGCCGTGTTGAAAAACACCCCCGTCATTTCAACCTCATAAATCGGCACCACCATTACCATTTTGTATTTCTTCGCCAGCGCCTGCATCCGCTTGATCGTCGGACCGCCCGGCACCGGTTCCGTCAAGTCATACCATTTCGTCTGCTGCTCGGCGCAGAAGTACGGTCCGTAGAACAGCTCCTGCAAGCCCAGAATTTGTACCTTACGTTTGGCCGCCGCCGCGATCATCTTCTCGTGCTTGGCGATCATCTTCTCCTTGATCTGCGCCAGCGTAAACTTCTCGGGCGACCACTCACAGCTGGCCTGGATCACTCCGCAACGCACTTTGCGCCCCATTCTTCACCTCCATCCCCGCAGTTGTGCCAGTCTACTCCGCGCCCGCGTCCCCGACAAGGCCGCGCTCCGCACCGCCGTGTATTCCGGCCCCTGTGGATAGCTGACTTGACAAATCGAACCATCCGGAGTAACGTCCTTTGCATCGTCCCGGCTGTATAGGCGTTAGTTCTCAGGCGATCAGAACGTGGCGAGACTTGGACAGGTGCTCTTGAATTGTCCCACACCGCGTGATCCTGTCTTGCTGACGCTCTGATGTGAGTTCTCGGGGCACGAGTGCCCGGGTTCATCGTCGTATCACCGGGCTGTCCGTCCCTCCATCCTTGGTGATCTAAATCGGCTGGGAGCTTGTCCCGCTTCCAGCTCATCCACAAGTGTCCGAGTCACACGTTCGGTTCCGATTTCGCGACTGCCTCCTGTCGTCCTTGCACCCGACACTACCTTGGATGCGGGGGCAGGGCTCGGGCGCTTTTCAGCCAGCCCCGGCTGGCTGCGGCCCTGTTGTGTCCCTGACGGATGACAAGGTCTCACATTGGGAGGAGGTGGCCCATGAAGCGTATTCTCTGGATGATTTTACTCTGTGCGATCTCTGCGAATGCGCAGGAGCTTCCGGCCAAACCGGAAGCCACAGGTGGTAAGTTGCGCGTTTCCGATCTCAGAAACGCCCCTCGCTTGGCCCGCGGCGAAGTTTGGGTCCCGGTCCGGTACAACAAGAATAATCTCTGGGAAGCTCGCGAAATCAACTCCTGTGAGTGGTGTGCGCGCCCCATGACATTCCGTCAGGCCGCCTTTGACCGAAAGGCGCTCATCATGTGGGGCTCGGCACTGGGGCTCGCTGTGGCCTCGACCGAAGTTACGCTCTCGCGGCCCTGCATTCGCAACCACACGTGTCGCGAAGCCAATCCCATGTTTGGCAACTCCCGCGGGCAGCAATACGGCGTTCGGCTCCCCATTGTGTTCGGTTCCTGGATGGCCACAGCCTACCTTCGCAAAGGAAATCGTGACCTTCAGGTCGGGGGCATGAAGCATTGGTGGCTTTTGCCGGCCGCCTTTCAGGTTATGGGCAGTGTCTCGATCACTGTGGACGCCAGCCGCCGCTCGCGTTTCTGACCGCCGTTCCTCGCAGCCTGGCTAGGCTCAAAGTGGGGTGAGCCTGGCCCAGCCCTTCGGTCGGATCGCCGGCAATCTAACTGCATCTCTCTTGGCGTGTATCTCCGCGCCTTCTCAAGGCTCCCTGCTTCCGCCGCCCTCCCCAATTCTCTCGAGGCGCCCCGAATTGAACCCACGCTTGCCTCATGCACCATGAACACCCAAAGCCATTTTGCATTCCAAGACTCGCGAGTAGCGGATCGCGAACGGCAATGACAAATCATCTCCCTGTCCCTTGATTGATGTCCTCTGCCCACCGACACCTACTATCTTCTGTATAATTGCTCCGCCCATGCGCTCTCTTTTAACCGCTCTCTACCGGGCCATCCTTCTTACCTTTCGCCGCTGCAGTACCTCGACGCAAGCCGTCGCCTGCAACATGCTCCTCGCTTTCTTCCCGATGCTGCTCCTCATCATCGCTGCGCTGAACCTCATGACAGGCCCGCTCACCGCCCAGCAGGACCTCATCCGCTGGCTTCGCCTCACGCTTCCGCCTGGCAGCAGCCAGGTCGTGGTGGATTTCCTCTCTCGCCCCGACCCACATCCCTGGCGCTGGGCCCTGTTCGGCCTCACCGGCTTTCTGCTCGCTGGCACTCAGGCCCTTCATCTGCTCATGGATGGCTTTCGTCAATTTACAGGCGAGTCCCAGCGCCCGCCCTTCTGGACTTGCCAGTTGCGCGCTCTCTTCCTGCTCCTACTTACCATTGTTCCCTGGCTCGCCGCCGTGGTGCTCACTGTCTTTGGAGAGCAGGCCCGCGCCTGGCTCGGCGATCATTACGGCCTGGTGTCATTCATCCGCGTACTTTGGAGCGGTCTATTCCTAATCGTTATTCTGCTGATGGCCATGTTCGTTATCGCCATCTTATACCGCGCCTCGCGGCGGGGCTTCGGTTCCTTGAGCGATGTTTTGCCCGGCGCTGCCGTTTCCACCCTGCTCTGGTGGGCCGTCAATTCTGCCTTTGGACTCTACGTACGCCGCGTTCCGTTCTCGCTGGCCTACGGCGGGCTCGCGGCCGCCATAGGTCTGCTTATCTGGATGCAGCTCACCGCCATGGTGGTCTTCATCGGGGCCGCCTTCAACTCCCTCCGCGCCTCCTCATCTCCTTCCTAGCTTTGACACCCTTGCCGGCCTCATCCTGTTCTCCTCTCCTCGCCAACACCGTGGCCGGCTCGGGGTTACACTCACTTATCTTTGCTCACGGGTGGACTTTACCCCTCCCTCTTGACGCCCGTTCCCCGCGGAGTAGACTACCGGCATCGCTTCCAGGGGGGAGGCATGAGCAACATTCGCGTGGATTGTTACGCGGGCTTTCGCGCCGACCAGCGGCCCCTGCGCTTCGTTCTTTGCGGCCACACCTTCGAAGTCGCCGAAGTGCAAGACAAATGGTACGCGCCCTCCGCCAGCTACTTCCGCGTCCGCGCCGACGACGGCAACTTCTACATCCTCCGCCACGACGAAGTGCAGGACTCCTGGACACTGGACGCCTTCCGCACCTGGCGCGAGCAAACGTCCGTCTCCACTGCTCGCGCCATCGCCTCCGACTCCGTCTCCTGATTGGGCATAGACAAACGGCGGGCTCTTAGAACGGTCCATTCTTCGACACAGTTGACTGATTGAATCTAGATCTTTGGTTTTTTGATGGCTGGAAACGGACTGGTTTTCTACCCTGCTGCCGAAGTCCGGCTCCCAATTCTCGGCTCTCGTTCCTGTCAACTGTGTTTATCTGAGTTCATCTGCGGTTTAAAGCCTTCGGCCGCTAGGCTCCGAATGACAAACCAGCAATTCGCCGGCCGTTCGGCCAATCGCCTCATAAAGTACGGGCACCACTCCGTCCCGAACGGCACATACACTCGCAGTGGATGTCCCTGACGCACGACCTGCTCCTGCAAATCCCGGCGCACGCCGTAGATCATTTGAAATTCATACTTCTCCGGAGGAATCCTGCGCTGCCTAATCAACTCGCGCGCCACTTCCTGCATCGCCGGATCATGCGTCGCAATCGCCGCCACGAACCTTCCGTCCAGCAGCCGCCTGAGCAGCCGTCGATACGCTGCATCCACCTCGCTCTTCTTTTGAATCGCCAGGGCTGGTGGCTCGCGATACGCGCCCTTCACCAGTCGCAACTTCGGCTGGAGTGGCGCCAGCCGCTCGATGTCCTTCTCGCTGCGATGGAGATACGCCTGGATCGCAAGGCAAACATCGTCATACTTGCGCCGCACCGCCTCAAAAATATCCAGCGTCGCGTCCGTGTACGGAGTCCCCTCCATATCAATTTCGGTCGACCTTCCGAGTTCCTTTGCCGCCGCGGCAATCTCCATCGTCAACTGCTCGCACAACACCTTGTCCAAGTCCAGCCCGAGCTGCGTCAGCTTGATCGAAATGTTTCCATCAATCCCCGCGCTGTGCAGCGCACGCGTCTCGGCAATGTAACTCCGCTTGACGTCCTCAGCCTCTTTCCGCGCCTTCACATTCTCCCCGAGGTGGTTCAGACTTACCCGTCGCCCTGCTCGGTTCAACTCTGTGCTTGCCGCCAAAGCCTCTTCGAGCGTTTCCCCGGCCACGAACCGCCGCGCAAAACCGTGCCGCATCCCGCGCCGCGCAATCGCGTCGGTCACTCTCTTCTTCTGCGACACCCAAAAAACTACATCCCTCGCCAAACCCATTCCGCGGCCTCTTTGTCCGCCACCCTGAGCGCACCCGACAAGGGTGCGCGAAAAAGCTCGACGTACTGTTTCCGACTCCTTGCCGACAACCCTCTTCCTTCAAAAGCGGAAAGCAAGTGATGAGTTACGAATAACGGAGCGCCGACTCCTCCTCACTTCCTCACCTCCAGCGTCACCTCCGCCTTTACTTTCTCTCCCGCTCTCAACACCACCACCGCCACCGTCTCTCCCGGCCGGTGCGCCCTCAACGCATAGGTGAAGTCATACAGGTTTTTGATCTCCTTCCCCGCAAACTCCACCAGAACGTCTCCCGCTTTCAACCCAGCCTTCGCCGCCGGACTTCCATCGCGGACATCGGCAAACTTCACTCCCTGCACCTCTTCTCCCATGTCCGGGATCGACCCGAAATACGCCCCATACCCTCCACCGCCTCCCGCCGCCACCGGCCGCGACTCCTGCACCCGCACAAACTGCGGCTTCTCCAGCGACGCCGCCAACGTCAACGCCGTATTCATCGCCAGGTCTGCTACCCGAGCCAGTTCTGCCGACTGTATTTTCTCCGGTGTATCGCTCGGCTTGTGGTAATCCTGGTGCAGCCCCGAAAAGAAAAACAGCACCGGCACATTCTTCACATAAAACGATGTATGGTCGCTCGACCCGTATCCGCTCTCTTGGAATGCAAGCTGTAGCCCCGTCCGGTTTGCCTTCTCCACAATCGCTCGAAACGTTGGCGACGTCCCCACGCCGCCCACGTAAAGTTTCCCCTCCCGGGGCCGTCCCACCATGTCCAGGTTGATCATCGCCGCTGTTTTGTCCAGCTGCCACACCGGGTTTTTCGTGTACCACGCCGAACCCAGCAACCCCAGTTCTTCCCCCGAGAACGCTAGAAACACCACGCTTCGCCTGAGGTCGCTTCGCCGCTTGGCCAGCTCCGAAGCCAGCTCGAGCAGCGCCGCCGTTCCTGACGCGTTGTCATCCGCACCAGCATGCACCTGCCCCGCCTGCGACGGCGCCAGCGAGTTCCTCTCCCCCAGCCCCAGATGATCGTAATGCGCGCCGATGATGACAGCCTCTTCCGCCAACTTCGGGTTCGCACCACGGATCACTCCAACCACGTTTTGAGTGGGCGCAGTAATCTTCTCCACATCCACGGTCAGCGCGAGCATGGAACCGTTCATGTAAAACGACTGCGGCTCCAGCTTTTCATCAATGGCCTTCTGCAGTTCGGTCAGTGTCCTTTTGCTAGGCTCCAGCCACTTGTCGACCACCGCGCGCCTCACCTGAATCAGCAAAATCCCTGCATTATCCGGCCCTGTCAGCGAGCCGAACTTGATCAGCGTGTCCTCTTCCCCCGGCCCGGGCTCGTCGTTCACAAGGATGATGGCCTTGGCCCCGTGGTTCCGCGCATTGATCGCCTTCCACACAACTTGCGAGTACTGCGTCGGCTGCCGCCCGTCGAATCGGCTCTTCTCATCATTCTTTTGCGGCTCGTTCCGCAACACGATCACCGCCTTGTCCTTCACGTCGAGGTGCAAATAGTCGTCGTACTTGTGCTCCTCCGCCGTAATCCCATATCCGGCGAACACCATCTTCCCTTCGTACTTTCCTGAATCCGAAAAATTCAGCGGCAGGTATTGCTCGTTGGGCTTATACGTTGTGGTGGACATCGGTGATTGCTCATTGCTGATCGTCACCCCTGCCAAATTCTTCGCTCCCAGCTTCGCCCCGGCGGTCACTGTAAACTTCTGGAAGTACGACCCGCCCGCCCCCGCCTCCAGGCCAAACTCCTTGAATTTGTCGGCAACATACTTGGCGGCCTTGTCCAGTTCCTTCGTCCCCGTTCCTCGCCCTTTCATTTCCGGGCTGGCGAGGTAGTTGACGTGCTTCTGCAACCACTCCGCCGAAATTGCCGGCGTGGCCTGTGCTTGTTGGTGAGCTGCTTGCTGTACCGCGCTTGGCTGCCCTGTCTGGCTTTGCCCCCAGCCCAGCGCCGCCACCAACACCAGCGCCGCCAGCGACCCCACCCACTTCCTCCAGCTTTTCCACTTGCTCTCCATGTTCCTCGTGCCCTCTCTTCCTTCCTAAGTGAACTCTGAGTTTCGTCCTTTTCTCAGACGCTTTTGCAGGAAGACTATTTTCGCACCGCGATTCTACACCTGAATTCCATCCCACAGCTCCTTGCCGCACACCTGCAACTTTTTTCGATTCTTCGGGTTTATCATGGATAGGGCAGGATCTCATCCCTGCCTCTCGCGCTCGGTTTTCCGGGCCTTGGAGTCACAACATGTTGATGGACGCGGAACGATCCTCCGCCTTTAGCAGCGGCATGAAATCCCTTCTGGCGGTACTTCTCATTCTCGCATTGAGCTTTTTGCCGCTTGCGTCTGCGGCCCCCGACAAAAAATCCGCTCCTTCCAAAGCCCTCAAGGGCCTGCCCATCACCGAGCTGTCCGAGGACGAAGCCATCCTCCACGCTCTTAACCGTCTCGCCTTCGGCCCGCGCCCCGGCGATCTCGAACGCGTGCGCCAGCTTGGTCTGGCCAAATGGATTGATCAGCAGCTTGATCCAACTTCCATCAACGACTCCGCCGCGGAAGCCCGCCTCGAACGCTTTCCCACGCTCGCCATGTCTTCGACGCAGCTACTCGAAGAGTTTCCTCAGCCTCAAGTCGCTGCCCGCCGCGCTGGGATGACGCCGGAAGAGTATCGCCGTCAACAGCAGGAGCAGGCACAGCGCCGCCGGGACCAGATGCAGCAATCCAACGATTCATCTATGTCGCCTCCCGACGCGGCTCAACGCGGACGTCTCGGTTTCGGTCGCCAGGGACAAGGCCTTGCCGACCCCAACAATGCGCCCCTTCGCTTTGAAGATAATCGCACTCCTCAGCGCATCATCGCTGAGCTTTCGATGGCCAAGCTCACGCGCGCCATTTACTCTGAACGCCAGCTTCAGGAAGTCCTCACCGACTTCTGGTTCAACCACTTCAACGTTTTCGCCAATAAGGGCGCCGATCGCTGGCTGATCACCTCCTACGAGCGCGACGTCATTCGCCCGCGCGTCCTCGGCAAGTTCCGCGATCTGCTCGGTGCCACAGCGCAAAGTCCGGCCATGCTCTTCTATCTCGACAATTGGCAAAGCGCCGACCCTGAAGCCTTTGCCCGCCTGGAGAGCGATCTTCGCCAACGCCGTGCCCGATTTGGTGCCCGCTTCGGCGGCTTTGGCCAGCAGCGTCCGCAGCAGCAACGCCAGCGCCGCGGCCTCAATGAGAATTACGCCCGCGAGCTGATGGAGCTTCACACCATCGGCGTGGACGGTGGCTACACGCAGGACGACGTCATCCAGGTTGCCCGCGCCTTCACCGGTTGGACCCTCCGCGCTCCGCGCCGCAACCCGGAATTCCACTTCGAGTCGCGCCTGCACAGCGAAGGTCCTTTTACGATCATGGGCCGCAAGTTCAACGCCGGCGGCATGAAGGACGGCGAGCAAATCCTTGACATGCTGGCCCGCCATCCCAGCACCGCGCGCTTCATCTCCACCAAACTCGCTCGCCACTTCGTCGCCGACAATCCGCCGCAGGCGCTTGTGGACCGCATGGCCAAGACGTTCCTCGACACTGACGGCGACATTCGCAGCGTTCTGCGTGCGATGTTTAATTCGCCGGAGTTTTGGTCGCGCAGCGCCTACCGCGCCAAAATCAAGAAGCCCTTCGAACTCATCGCTTCTTCTGCTCGAGCCCTAAATGCGGATATTGATGTCCCGCTTCCACTGGTGTTGTGGTCGGCGCGGATTGGTGAGCCGCTCTATCTCTGCCAGCCGCCCACCGGCTATGCCGATACCGCCGAGACGTGGGTCAATACCGGCGCGCTTCTCAACCGCCTGAATTTCTCTCTGGCGCTTGCCGGCGGACGCATGCGCGGTGCTCGCATTGACGTCGCCTCACTTTTGGGCGTCTCGCAGGAGGCCGAGCCGCGCGACGCTCTCGACCGCGCCATTGCTGTTTTGCTCGCGGGTCAGGTTTCGCCGCAGACCCGCGCGACTCTGGAAAAACAGGTGGCCGACCCGAAACTGATTCAAGCCTCGCTCGACGACCCGATCAGCTCCATTGACCTCGGCATCGTCGCCGGCTTGGTTCTCGGCGCTCCCGAATTCCAGCGCCGGTAGCTCGATGGGTCTTCGGCTGTTGTCTTGCGGTTTGCGGTTCGCGGATGACAAATAACGGAGAACGACAATGAGCATCACCCGCCGCATCTTCCTCAAGCAATCCGGCATTGCCATGGTCGGACTTGCCTCTCTCCCGGTTTTTCTCCAGCGCGCCGTCGCCTCTACCGCCATGCCCAACCGCAAAAAGCTCGTCGTCCTCTTCCAGCGCGGCGCTATGGACGGCCTCAATGCCGTCATCCCCTTTGCCGAGTCCAGTTACTACGCGATGCGCCCTTCCATCGCCATCCCTCGTCCCAGTCGCAGCTCGCAGGACTCCGCCATTGATCTCGACGGCTTCTTCGCTCTTCACCCCAGCCTGCGCCCGCTCGAGTCTCTCTTTCGCGCCAACCAGCTTGCCATCGTTCACGCCGCCGGTTCGCCCGACCCGACTCGCTCCCACTTCGACGCGCAGGACTACATGGAGTCCGGCACGCCCGGCCGCAAATCCACGCAGGACGGCTGGCTTAACCGCGCTGTACAGCTGCACCCCGTCCCCAAGGCTTCTCCCTTCCGCGCCGTTGCCATGGGACAAAATCTCCCGCGCACGCTTCGCGGCTCGGCTCCGGCCGTCGCTCTTCCCGATGTTCGCCAGTTTCAGGTGATTGCCCGCACGCCCGCCGTCGAAGGCGGTTTCGAAGCACTCTACGCTCAGACTGTTGACCCGACTCTTGCCGCCACGGGCAAGGAAACTTTTGAAGCTATCGAACTGCTGCGCAAAGCCAATCCTGCGCGCTTCACTCCCGAAAATGGTGCCGAGTATCCGCGCAAGCGCTTCGGCCAGAGCCTCCAGCAAGTCGCGCAGCTTTTGAAAGCCGACCTCGGCGTAGAAGTCTGCTTTCTCGACAGCGGCGGCTGGGACCACCACGTCAACGAGGGTGGTGTCCAGGGCCAGCTCTCGAATCTTCTACGCGACCTCGGTCAGGGCCTCGCCGCATTTCATCGCGATCTGGGCGACCGTATGGACGACATCGTCACCGTTACCATGTCCGAATTCGGCCGCACCGCTTCCGAAAACGGCAACCGCGGCACCGACCACGGCCATGCCAATTGCATGTTCGTGATGGGCGGCCTGGTCAAGGGCGGCAAAGTGTATGGGCGCTGGCCCGGCCTCGACCGCTCCCAGCTTTACGAAGGTCGCGACCTGGCCATCACGACCGACTTCCGCTCTGTCCTTGGCGAACTTATCTCCGGCCACCTCGGCGCCAAGGACCTCACTAAGGTTTTCCCCGGCTTCGACGCCTCTTCCAAAAACTTCCCCGGCCTGATCAAAGTGTAACGGTGGACTCTGCGCCCGCCATCTTTTCTTTGCGACTTCTCTCTCGCGCTCCCTCAGGAAGCATCCACGATCACTCCCCTCGCCATCGAATCACTGTTACCATCTCCCGGCTCGATGACACTTTCTCGCACACTCGCTCTTCTTGGTGTCACACTTCTTCTCGCCGGCTGTGGCGCTCGTCACGTTGCGGCTCCCACCATTCGCGCTGCCGAAGCCTCGCTCTCCAAACAATTCGCCTCCACAGGTTGTACCGATGATCCCGTCGCCTACCTCCAGGAGAGAATTTGGAATGCCAAGCGTCTCGAGGTCATCGAGCCTTGCGTCACCATCACCGGGGTGGTCACTGCGGTCCGCCCTATTCTTGACGGCGACCTTCATCTCCACGTTCGCCCCGACCCGGAGTTCGCGGGCCTTGTGAACGAAAAAAACATCCAGGCTCGCGGCGGCAACCTCATCCTCGAGCCGCAATGTTTCTGGGCTATGTGGCGCCGCAATTCCACTGGCTCCTGCAAAAACCGCGGCTTCCCCATACACATCCCCAAGGTCGGCACGCGCGTCCGCGTCACCGGCACCTTCGTCTTCGACCGCGACCACGGGTGGAACGAGCTCCACCCCATCTTCCGTCTCGACCCTGTGCCATAGCCTTTTTGGAGTGAGGGAGCTTGCTCCCGCCTTCTCTTTGCAATCGAGGCGAGTTACACGGTTCCAGCGGTAGGAAGAGTGGTGACGGGCCGTCGCACTACAAAAACGCTCGGGGCGGGATCTCTCCCGCCCCGGCGCTCAGTTCAATGACTTTCCTTCGGGTAATTCTGATCAGTGTCTAGCTGTGTTCATCTGTGTTTCATCTCTTTCCTCGACGCCTCACGCCTCTTTCCCCGCACGAATCCGCATCCCGTAGAACGACCTGTACACGAACACAAACGACACCGCGAAAAACGCCGCTGCCAGTGCATTCGTCCATCCGCTGCCGGTTTCAGACGTTAGCTTCACGGCCAACTCCACCGCCAGCAGCCCGAAGAGCGTCGTGAACTTGATGACAGGGTTCAGCGCCACCGAGGATGTGTCCTTAAAGGGATCGCCCACGGTGTCGCCGATAACTGTCGCTGCGTGCAGGTCCGTGCCTTTCTGCTTCAGCTCAACCTCCACGATCTTCTTCGCGTTGTCCCACGCGCCTCCAGCATTGGCCATGAAAATGGCCTGGTAGAGGCCGAAGGTGGCGATCGAGATCAGGTAGCCGATAAAGAAAAACGGTTCGACAAACGCAAAGGCCAGCGTGGCGAAGAAAACCGCGATGAAGATGTTGAGCATCCCCTTTTGCGCATATTGCGTGCAGATCTCCACCACCTTCTTGCTGTCGCTCACCGAGGCCCTTTCCGTCCCCTCCAGCCGGATATTGGCCTTGATGAACTCCACCGCGCGGTACGCTCCGGTCGTCACCGCCTGCGTCGAAGCGCCCGTAAACCAGTAAATCATCGCGCCGCCGGTAATCAGCCCCAACACAAACGGGGCGTGCAGGAGGGAGAGGCTGTTCACGTTCGTCGTCAAGCCATTCGTCAGGGCCATAATGATGGAGAAAATCATCGTCGTCGCGCCCACCACTGCGGTGCCGATCAGCACCGGTTTGGCCGTCGCCTTGAACGTGTTCCCCGCCCCATCGTTGGCCTCCAGCAACTCCTTGGCCCGGCGGAAATTGACATCCATGCCGAAGTCCTTCTTAATTTCCTGCTCGATGTTCGGCTGCTGCTCGATGAGCGAAAGCTCGTACACCGACTGCGCGTTGTCCGTCACCGGCCCGTAGGAATCTACCGCGATCGTTACCGGGCCCATCCCCAGAAACCCGAAGGCCACCAGCCCGAAGGCAAACACCGGCGCGGCCACCATCAAGTTCTCGAGGCCGTGCAGGGAGACCAGATAGCTGACGGACATCAGCGACACCATTGTAAGGCCGAGGTAATATGCAGAAAAGTTTCCAGCCACGAATCCGGACAGAATTCCCAGTGAAGCCCCGCCCTCCTGCGCGGATCTCACGACCTCTTTCACGTGTCGTGATTCGGTCGAGGTAAACACCTTCACCAGCTCGGGAATAATCGCCCCCGCCAGCGTCCCGCACGAGATAATGGTCGCCAGCTTCCACCACTGCGTGCCGTCCCCGCTCAGGTCCGGGATGACGAGACTCGATACAAGGTAGGTCAGAGCGATGGATACGATCGAGGTGATCCACACCAGCGACGTCAGCGGCGCCTCGAAGTTCATCTCTGCCGCCTTCCCGTACTTTGCCTTGGCAATGGCGCCGTTCAGGAAGTAGGCTGCTGCGCTGGCCACCAGCATTACGATGCGCATCACGAAGATCCACACGAGCAACTGCACCTGGATGGTTGGATTCTTCACCGCCAGCAGAATAAACGTGATCAGCGCAACACCGGTCACCCCATAAGTCTCAAAGCCGTCCGCGCTCGGACCCACCGAATCCCCCGCGTTGTCCCCCGTGCAATCGGCGATCACTCCCGGGTTCCGCGCATCGTCTTCCTTAATCTTGAAGATGATCTTCATCAGGTCCGACCCAATGTCGGCGATCTTCGTGAAGATGCCGCCGGCGATACGCAGCGCCGCCGCGCCCAACGATTCGCCAATGGCAAAGCCAATGAAGCACGGCCCGGCGTAGTCGCCCGGAATGTAGAGCAGGATCAGCAGCATGATCAGCAACTCGACGCTGATCAGCATCATGCCGATGCTCATCCCCGCCTCAAGCGGGATGTGCGAGATCGGATACGGCCTGCCGCTCAGGCCGGCAAACGCTGTCCGCGAGTTCGCAAACGTGTTCACCCGGATCCCGAACCACGCCACGCCGTAACTCCCCGCAATCCCTACCACGCTGAACGACAGAATAATCGCCACTCGCACGGCCTCGAACTTCAGCAGGATGCCGAAGTACAGCACGATGATGACGGCGATGAAGGCTTCCAGCAGCAGCAGGAATTTGCCCTGCGTAATCAGGTAGGTTTTGCAGGTTTCGTAGATCAGTTCGGAGATTTCTCGCATGGCCCGGTGCACGGGCATCCTCTTCAGCCGGCTGTAGATCACCAGCCCGAACCCCAGCCCGAACATACAGAAGAGAATCCCCCACGTCAGCAAGCGGTGGCCGTCCACGCCCTGAAACTTCACCTGGCTGAGGTCCGGCAGTTTGAGGCTGGCTTCGCCGCCTTCGCTGGGTGCAGCCCAGGCCGTTGCTGCGCAGACCAGCGCCATAGCCAAAAGGCCCGCACACTTCCTTGCGAATTTTCGACCGACAGAGCTTACCCCTGCTTCGACTCTCATCTCTCCTCCGCAAGCCCCTATTCTTCTCTTCTCATCTCCAGAATCGGAATTCAGACTTCTGGCGCGGGCCATAACACTAAGATCAGCAGCGAGGCTCCATCCTAGCCGGGCCTCGTCCGCTGCATCTCATCGTTGGGCTGCCTCGTTCGCACCCCACGCTAGCCGACGTCCATACCAGTCTCAGACACTCCTGCCACGGTTCTCGCTTGTCGGGCCCTCGTGGAACGGCGAGCGAAGCAGGAGTGACATCATCCAAAAGTACAGTCCTGCTCTGATCCACTCCGGCACTAGGCGAAGCCAGTTGGTGTCCTGCAGGCGACCAAGTAGCTCGGGGGCGTTCCCGACGATGTCAAGTTGACGATGGATCGGCCGTTGGATCAAGACCGTGGATAGGAGCGCGCAGAGGGAGAGCGCAATGGCCAGTACCAGCATCCAAGGCTTGATGACGGTCGGACGATATCTCAAAGCAGCGATGGCAAGTACCAGTTCGATCACTCGTGACAGCGCGAGAAGCGCGGCTCCGGTGGTCATCACACGGTGATAGGTCGGGAAGCTCTCAGCGCTGATGTATTTCCACGCCGGATAGTTCACGAACGCCTGGCTGGCATGGGCGCCCGTCTGGAAGAATACGACCACCATCAGGACCAGAAAGAGAAGACGCTTCCGTCTCTCATCGAACATCTTCGTCTCCGTGTCGCAAGAGCGGCTGGCCAAACGTTCGGGCAGCCCAACATCTCATCACACCCATGACGGGCTTCAGCCCCTCAGCCTCTTCCTCTTTCCGTTCCAGTGATTCCTCTGGGAAATTTCTCAGGCGTGCTTCTTACTCACAAGCAAACGGCTTTTTATAGCAAGGAACCCACCACGGGTCAACCGCGCTCACCCTATTCGCCAACTCTCTTTCTTCCACCTCCGGTTTCCAATGACCCAATGGGCAAATGACTGAATCTCTTCCTCTGCTACAATTCCCCCTCCATGCTCACCTCCTCCATGCCGTACAAACTCCCCAACTGGCTCGCCGGCCCGGTCGCCTCTCTTGGTGGGCTCGGCATTTTCCTCGTCGCCTTCCTCGACTCCTCCGTCCTCTCTTTCCCAATTGTCAACGACCTGCTCGTCATTCACCTCTCCATTCAGACCCCCGCCCGAATGCCCTGGTACGCGCTGATGGCCACGGTTGGCTCCGTCGCTGGTTGTGTTGTCCTGTATTCCATCGCGCGGAAGGGAGGGGAAGTGTGGTTTCGCAAACGCGCCGGCGCCCGTGCCGAACACGCCCGTCAATGGGTTGAGCGCAACGCCTTTCTTGCAACGGCCATTCCTGCCATCCTGCCGCCCCCGATGCCCTTCAAAGTTTTCATTCTCGCCGCCGGAGTTTTCCAGGTACCCCTGCGCATTTTCGTGCTTGCTCTTCTCCTTGCTCGCGGACTCCGCTACTTCGTGGAAGGTTTTCTCGCCGTACGTTACGGTATTTCGGCCGCCTCCTGGCTCCTCACCCACAAACTCGAATTCTCCCTCATCGCCCTCGTTCTCATCCTCGTCAGTTATTCTCTTTCCCGCGTCTTTCTCCGCCCGCGCTGAGCCGCAGTTGATTTCCTACTTCAACCTTCAATGGCCAAATCGCTTGAAGAGTTGGCGAATTATTTAACTTGCACTACTTCTGCCATTTCCACTTATCCCCAACCACTTGCGCATGCTTGTTCACATCAATTTCCAGCTCAACGCCCCGTCCCGCCAACCCGTTTGCAAACCGCACATCTCGCAGCGTCACTCTCCAACCCTCCTCAATGCGTTCCACAGACGCCAGCGGATACCTCGCGTAGGCCACAAACCGCTTGGCCACTTCGCTCCCCAGCGCTGCCTCGAGATGCGGCGTCGCCTCGGGCTTGAAATACGTTTGGCTCCGGTCAGGATCAAACTCGCCTCCCGGTCCCAGCGGCACCGTCACTTCTTCAATCGTGTTCTCCGTCACCACCACTCCATTCCAGTGGAAGGGCGACGCCGCTTGCGGAAACGCTCCGGCCGCCAGCGGAATTGCTCCGTGATACATCCTCGCCATCAATTGTGCCTGCGCTCGCTCGTGCAGCATCCACCTTCCCCCCAGGTACAGCGCCGCCAGCACCAGGGCCACAGCCGCACCGCGCCCCACTCGCTTCGACTTCGCTCCAATCTCCTCCGTCACCAAACGGAAGAGCGCCGGCAGCAGCAGCCCTGTCGCCAAGAGAAAGAGCATCCACGGATCCACAGGCGTCAGCAAGTCCCTCGCAAACCATTTCCCCGAAAATGGCCACAGCAGCTTCACGCCGTACGGATTCCCCAAATCCAGCAGCAGATGCACTCCCGCTCCCGCCAAACAAACCAGAAACGCCGTTCGGAAGCGCGGTCGTTGCCCCTCTGCATGCTTCCTCATGTACACGTAAACTCCCGCCGCCACCGCAGCAATCGCCACCGTCCACACCAGCGAATGGCTCCACGTCCGGTACACTGAAACAAAGGCGCGTGGCCCGCCGAGATACGCCAGCCAATCCAAATCCGCCGCCAGCCCAGACGCCAGCAGCATCGGGACCGCCCCCCGCATTCCGCGTCCCACTCCTGCCTTCGCCAGCGCCACCGACGCCAGCGCATGTGTCACCGGTTCCATGAATTAGCCTTCAGCTTTCAGCGACTAGCAATCAGCGATCCAGTCGTAGCCGGTGCATGAGCCCGACCAGCATTCGCTTCACTTCAGTAACACGGGCAATCAGCTTTGTCGAATCATCCGGAATCACTAGCACGAATCTCGTGCGAGTAGAAGGTGACATTCCAATTCACTGGCTGATCCCATTGCCACCTGCAGAAACTGCCTCAGTTCTGCGCTTGTTCCTCGCCCACAGCCCTCTGCAATATTGGCTGGGATTGAGACGGCAGCACGACGAATCTGACTGGTGAGCCCGTAGAGCTCCTGGCTGGGAAATCCCACGGTGGCCTTGTATAAGGAAAGGGTGAGCTGATAACTCTTTTGTCAGACATCGAGCTTCCGGAAGTCTTTCATCGAGCTTTGCCCACCCCTGGCAGAGGACGCGCTTCTCAAGGTGTCAGGTCACTGAATGCCGTCTGCTGATTTGTGTTCGCATCCTGCTGAAAACTGATTGCCGACCGCTGATAGCTACGCTGCCTTCGGCACAACCAATGTCAACGCGTCCGAAACAATTTCAAACTTCACCGGGAGCCGTCCAAACGACTCCCCATCCACCTGCACATAGACCCGCGGGTCATCAATTGCTTCGCACCTAAGCTTAGTCGTTTTCCAGAATCGCACTTTCGACCGCCCGCGCAATCTCTCCAGCCACGCCAGCGGCAGCAGCCCGAGATACGCCAACCGGCTGCTTGCGGTGACTACCACCACCTCAAACTCTTCCCCAAACAAATCGGCCTCGGTCGTAATCCGGAACGGCCCGCCGTAATGTTTCGTCCGCCCGACAATCACCGCACTCGCCGCCGCGTGTTTGCTCCCCGCTGTCACGCGGAAGTGCGGGAAGCCGTACGTGGTCAGTTGTCGGATCCCCTCTATCCAATACGCAAACTGCCCGGTCCTATCTTTCAGGTCCTGGTTCACCGAATAAACCAACACCCCGTCCGGTCCAGCCCCGGCCAGGCTCAGAAAGTAGCGCGACTCACCCGTCTTGGGCTGTGTCACCTTTCCCAAGGCAATGCGTCGCAACACTCCTCGCGGGATCATCTCCGCCGCCCGCGGAATGTCCCACGGTATCCCCAACTCTTTTGCCAGAACGTTCGCCGTGCCTGCGGGCAGGACACCCATTGGAACGCGAGTTCCGGCCAACCCGTTCACGACTTCATTGATGGTCCCGTCGCCTCCGCACACAATCACCATCTGTTTCCCCCGCGCCACTTCCTCTCGCGCGATGCTCGTCGCAGTCCCCGTTCCTTGCGTCTCTCTCAACTCCACTCGAATCCCGTTTCTCCATAAGATCTGTCGCGCCTGCTCAAGCTCTACCATCCTTCTTTCCCGGCGTCTGCCGGCCGTCGGGTTATACACAATCACCGCCTCTTGTTTCTGCTCCAGCATGTCCACTTCGGTTTCTTTCTCCTGTCCATTTTCTGCTTCGAGTCTCGTGCTCGGCAATCGTCAATGATTCAATGGCCCGATGGCTCAATTCCTGGTCCACTCCCTTCTCCCTCTCCCTAGCGCCGCGCATTGTATAATAGTCGCCCGTTCCCTCTGAGGCGCGCATGCCCACTGCCAAGACCGCCAAATCTGCTGCCGCTCAAATCGAAAAACTTCGCGAAGATATCCGCCATCACGAATACCGCTACTACGTCCTCGACGACCCGGAAATCTCCGACGCTAAATTCGACAAGCTCATGGCCGAGCTCAAGGCCCTCGAAGCCGCTCATCCCTCCCTTATCACGCCCGACTCTCCGACCCAGCGCGTCGGCGGCGCGCCCCGCGAAGGATTTCTCTCGGTACGCCACGCTCGCCCGATGATGAGTCTGGACAACGCCTACTCCTACGACGAGCTCGCCGATTTCGACCGCCGCGTCCGCGAGTTGGCTGGCCGCGACCGCGTGGACTACGTCGCCGAGCATAAATTCGATGGCCTCTCCCTTTCTTTGCTCTACGAAGACGGATTGCTCGTTCGTGGCGTCACCCGCGGCGACGGCTCCACGGGCGAAGACGTCACGCCCAACGTCCGCACGATTCGCTCTGTCCCACTGCGCGTGGATGCGGACGCGCTCAAAAAACTTGGCCTGGCCTCCGACTTTGAAGTTCGTGGCGAAGTGGTCATGTCCCGCAAAGCCTTTCAGGCCCTGAACGAGCAGCAGGAAGCCCAGGGCGGCAAAATCTTCGCCAATCCCCGCAACGCCGCTGCTGGTGCCGTCCGCGTACTTGACCCCACGATCACTGCCTCACGTCGCCTCGACTTCTACGCCTACTTCATCTTTGCAGAATCTGCCCGCAAGGGTCGCGCACCTTTCAAGGCCCACTCCGATTCTCTCGAAGCCCTCACCGCTCTTCAGTTCCGCGTCTCGTCCGACTGGAAGCTCTGCCATTCCCTCGACGAAGTTACCCGCTTCTGCGATTCCTGGGACGCACGCCGCGAGAAACTCCCCTACGAAATTGACGGCA
>Ga0247727_10006980_pt1 | contig 21846 bp, 14 predicted proteins | sample WisWelCaveWW1625_FD_202498 | JGI IMG/M metagenome (GOLD analysis project Ga0247727, IMG submission 202498) | Biofilm microbial communities from Wishing Well Cave, Virginia, United States - WW16-25 | ecosystem: Environmental > Aquatic > Deep subsurface > Groundwater > Cave microbial mat | place...
TCGCCGGGAAGACGTGGCCGGGCCAGTCGAGCACGTAGCGCGGCGACCAGACGACCGCCGGCGCCGCCGCCATCTCACGCCTCGACGACGCCGACGAAGCGGGCGAGCGGATGGGCGCGCGCCGCGGCGGTCTTGCCGATCGGAACGACGAGCCGCACCTGCAACGCGAGACGCGCGAGCTCGTCCGCGATCGTCGCGTCGAGCTCCGCGTGCGGCTCGAGCAGGAGCTGCCGCGGCCGCGCCGCGTGGAGCAGCGCGAAGAGATCGAGGACCGCGTCGCGGCTGCGTGCCGGGTCGAAGGCGAGGACGCTCTCGGGCTCGCCCCCTTCGTCCTGCACCAGCCGCAGCAACGCGTCGAGCCGTCCAGGCCGCACGGCCGCCACGACCTTCGCGGCGCCGCGGAAGCTCGCGGCCGTTCCCGCGACGGCGAGCGCCGCCATGCGGTCGAGGGCCATGGCGCTCGACCGCAGCCAGCGCGGGTCGAACCGCCGGCGCGCCTTCCCGGCCGCCTGCGCGCCGGCGCGCGCGAGCTTCGCGGGATCGGCGAGCTCGCGCACCACCGCCGCGAGCGCGACCGCGTCCTCGTCGACGAGCGCGCCGTCGATCCCGTCGTCGATCAGCTCGGGCAGCGGCGCGCGCCGCGTCGCCACGACGGCGCGGCCCATCGCCATCCACTCGCGCACCGCGCGGCAGGAGACGTCGCTGCCGGGGACGAGGAAGATCCCGGCATCGCACGCGGCGAGCGCCTCGACGTACGCCTCGCCCTGCTGGTAGCCCGGCAGCAGCACGAGCGACTCGAGCCCGAGCCGCTTCACCGGCGCATGCGCGAGCTCCTCTTCGAGTGTTCCGCGTCCCAGCACGACGAGCTTCGGGAGCTTCGGGAGCCGCGTCGCGCCGCCGCCCGCCTGCTCGCGCAGCTTCGCCCACGCGTCGAACAGGAGCTCGAACCGCCGGTGCGGCTGGATCCGCGCGACGATCCCGAAGGCGACGTCGTCGGCCGCGAGTCCGAGCCGCGTGCGGCCGCGAGCTCGCCGCTCTTCGGTGAACTGGAAACGGTCGAGGTCGACGCTCGTTTCGAGGACGGCGATGCCGTGGTCGGGCATTGCGAGCTCCCGCTCGAGCGCGCGCGCGAGCCCGATCGTCGGCGCGACGAGCAGCTCGGCCTGCCGCAGCAGCCGCCGCGTCCGCAGCGGGTGAGGTCCCGCCGCGTGGACGTGGCGCACGAGACCCGGCCGTTGCGGCAGCGCGCTCGCTAGCGCAAGAGCCACCGCGTGGTCGCCGTCGAGATGGACGTGGATCGCCGCGGGCGCGTGGCTCCTCGCGATCGGCAGCGCCTCGGCCGCCGCGCTGCCGGTGAAGAGCGGGTTCCAGTGCTTGCGCAGCGATTCGAGCAGCTCGTGCGGAACGCCGCGCGCGGCCGCCTTCTCGGCGACCGGCTGCCCTAGGTCGGCGAAGGGGCAGCGGCCGAGCAGGAGCCGCGCGTGAGGCTTGAGCGCCGCCGCGAGCGCGACCGCTGGCTCGGCCGGGCCGGTCCATTTCCAGTTCCCGAAGAAGTGGAGCGTCCGCGGCTCCGCGAGCTCGTGTCGCGGCGCGCCTTGCGGCGGGAGCTTGCGCCGCTTCTCGAGCAGCCGCGCCGTCGCCCGCGCGAGCGGACCGCGGCCGACGGAAAGTCCGAGCCGCTCGCGCAGCGCGTCGAGGAACCGAAGCCGCTGCGTCTTCGAGAAGGCGTGGGCCGGCACGTCGCCGAGCTGCGCGAGCGCTCGCAGCAGCCGCCGGCGCGTCCAGCTCGCTCCCGGCCGCGCGGCGTCAAGGTCGACGAGGACGACGTCGACCGCAGGACCTTCCTTTCCCGCGCCCGCGCCCGCCGCGCCCGCGCCCACCGGCTCGTTCCCGCGCACGAGCAGGTTCTTCGGCGAGAGATCGGGGTGGACGAAGCGGCGCTTCACCAGCGCGACGAGCAGCTCGAGCAGCCGCTGCGCGACGCCCGCCGCGAGCGCGCGCTCGCCGTCGGTCCGCGCGACCCGCTGCGCGAGCAGATGGAGCGGCGTCGCTCCTTCGACGGCGCGCGCGAGCGCGAAGGCCGGCTCGCCCGTCGGGCCGATGACACAGGCGAGCGGCGCCGCGACCGGCAGATCGCGCGCCTGCGCCGCCACGCCGTTTCCGAACGCGGCGCGCGCCTTCCGGCCGGCGAGACGGCCGAGGAACTCCTTCACGATCACGTCGCCTCCGCCTGTCGGCTCGCCGCCGCCTCCAAGCATCGTCTGCCGGCTGATCCGGCTGCGCCGTCCCACGCGCACCAACGCCGCCTCGTGTCCCGCGAGCAGCGTCTCGATCGCCGGAAGTTCGAGCGACCGATCGTGGCTCACGCGCCGCTCGCCGAGCCGCGCCTGCGCGAAGCGCGAGCTCTCGACGAAGGCGCGCGCGCCGCGGCTCCTCGCCTGCGTCTCGCGCCGCCGTTCGAGCGCCGATCGCAGCGCGGCGGGCTCGAGCCTCCAGCGCGGCGCGTCGGCGACGAGCGCCTCGACCTCCGGCTCGGCGAAGGCGTAGCGCAGCGAGTGGAGGAAGACCGCGGCGTCGCGCGCGCGCAGCCGCGCCGGCAGTGCGGTGAGGTCGATCGCCGAGTGGAGGTCGATCAGGTAGAGCGCCGCGGCCGGCCCCTCTCCCTCGTGCAGCAGCAGGTTTCCGCCGTGGAAGTCGCGGTGCCAGATGCCCGCCTGGTGCAGCCGGTCGAGCAGGTCGAGCGCGCGGCGGGCGATCTTGAGCTTGTTCGCCGCGCCGTCGCCAGGCCGGAAGCGCTCCTCGAGCCAGGTGCCGAGCGGCCGCGCGCCGATCATCCGGACGCCCACGAACCACGACGGCCGCGCGCCGGCCGAAGCCGCCGGCTCGACGCAGCCAAGCGCGCGCGGCGTCAGGAGGCCGAGCGACTCGATCCTGCGCGACGTCTTGAACTCGGCGGCGGCCCGCGTGCCGAGCCGATCGCGTCCGCGGCCGAGCAGCCCGGCGCGCGGCGGGTAGCGCTTGAGCAGGAGCGGCGGGAGACCGGCGGCCGTCGCGGCGTAGACCTCGCGCCGCCGGCTCTTCTTCAGCGGCACGAGCGGCGCGCCCGATCCGTCGGCGGCGATCCACGGAACGACGACTGCTTCGAGAGCCCTGCGCGCGTCGGCGATCGCGCGCCAGCGTCCGCCGAGCGCATCGACGAATGACTGGATTCCGTCGGACGCTTGCTGCATCGTCGCGCGATCTTGGCCCGGACGCTCACCGTCTTCCACTTGAACACCGAGCGCACCTGGCGCGGCGGCGAGGGGCAGCTCCTCGCGCTCGCCGAGGGACTGCAGGGCCGCGGCCACCGAAACGTCGTCGTCGCGCAGAAGCAGAGCGAGCTCGCGGCCCGCTCGCTCGCCGCCGGCCTGCCGACGGAAGAAGTCCGGATGCGCGGCGAGTGGGACCTCGCCGCGATGCACAGGATCGGCGCGCTGCTGAAGCGCGACCGGCCCGACGTCGTCCACATGCACACCTCGCACGCCCACACGCTCGGCGTGCTGGCGTCGAAGTGGACCGGGATCGGACGGCGCGTCGTCTCGCGCCGCGTCGACTTCAGCATCCACCGCCACGTCCTCTCGCTCTCCGGCTTCAAGTACGGGCTCGGGGTCGATCGCTACGTGGCGATCTCGGAGGCGGTCCGCACGCAGCTCGTCGCCGACGGGATCCCGGCGGCGAAGATCACGCTCGTCCACAGCGGCGTCGAGCCGCACCGCTATCTCGGCGGCGACCGCGCGAAGGCGCGCGCGAGCCTCGGCGTGCCACTGGAAGCAAAGCTCGTCGGCACGCTCGCCCACTTCGGCTGGCACAAGTCGCTCGAGACGCTGATCGCGGCGGCCGAGCACGTGGTCGCCGCCGTCCCCGACGCCTGGATCGCGGTCGTGGGGGAGGGCGAGCTGCGGGGGAAGCTCGAGGCCGAGCGGGCGAAGAGCGCGGCGCGGGAGCGCGTCCTGCTTCCGGGCTTCCGCACCGACGTCGCCGACCTGCTCGCCGCCTTCGACCTCTTCGTGATGCCCTCGGTGATGGAGGGGCTCTGCACCGCGATCCTCGATGCCTTCGCCGTCGGGGTGCCGGTGGTCGCGTCGCGCGTGGGCGGGATCCCGGAGCTCGTCGACCACGAGACGACCGGGCTGCTCGTCGAGCCGAAGCAGCCGAAGCTCCTCGCCGACGCGATCGTGCGCGCGCTTGGCGACGAGCAGCTGCGGCGCCGGATGGTCGACGCGGCGCGCGCCAGCGTGCTCGACCGCTTCACCCACGACGCGATGGTCGACGGGACGCTGCGCGTCTACCGCGAGCTCCTGGGCGAGGCGGCCGACGATCGCTGAGCGCGCGCCTTCGCCGCGGCGACGTCGGCGGAGGGGCAGAGGTCGACGACCACGCAGCCGTCGCACCGCGGCCGCCGCGCGATGCAGACCCGGCGGCCGTGCCAGATCAGGCGGTGCGAGAAGTCGATCCAGGTCTCGGGGGGCAGGAGAGCCGCGAGGTCGCGCTCGATCCTGACCGGGTTCGCCTCGCGCGTGAGCCGCAGCAGCCGAGCGATCCGCATCACGTGAGTGTCGACGACGACGCCCGACGCGATCCCGAAGGCGGTGCCGAGCACGACGTTGGCGGTCTTGCGCGCGACGCCCGGCAGCTCGAGCAGCTCGTCCATGGTGCGCGGCACCTTGCCGCCGTGGCGGGTGGCGATCGCGGCGCAGGCGCCGCGGATGCTGCGAGCCTTGTTGCGGAAGAAGCCGGTCGAGCGGATCTCTCGCTCGAGCACGCCGGGCGGGCTCGCCGCGAAGTCGCGCGCGCCGCGGTACTTCCGGAAGAGCTCCTTCGTCACGAGGTTGACGCGCACGTCGGTGCACTGGGCCGAGAGGATGGTCGCCACGAGGAGCTGCAGCGGGTCCTCGTGGGTCAGCGCGCAGCGGGCGTCGGCGTACTCGCGCGCGAGCCGGCGGACGATCTCGAGAGCCCGGCGCCGCAGGCTCTCTACCGGCTCGCGGCGGGAGCTCATGCGCCGGGATGGTAGCTCCGGGCGGCGCGCTTCTGCTTGAATCGGAAACCCTGCATTTGCTTCCGCTCCCGCCGGGGAGCGCGTGGCGTCGCGGGACGCTCGCGCTACCTGTCTCCCCTTTCCCGGCGGAAGCGGCCGGGAGATCTCCGCTCCGATGCGCCACTTCCTCAGCACGCTCGACTGGAGCCTCGACGAGCTCGACGACCTGCTCGTGCGAGGGCTGCGCATCAAGCGCGGCGAATCGACGCCCGACTTCCGCGGAAAGGTGATGGCACTCCTCTTCTTCAACGCGTCGATGCGCACGCGCGTCTCGTTCGAGGCGGGGCTCGCTCGCTTCGGCGGCCACGCGCTCTACGTGCAGCCGGGGCGCGACACCTACGTATTCGAGCACCGCGAGGGCGCGGTCATGGACGGCCCGACGCAGGAGCACGTGAAGGAGGCGGCGCCGGTGCTCGCGCGCTACGTCCACGCCGTCGGCATCCGCAAGTCCGACCTGATCACGCCGGCGGCGACGACGGCCGAGGTGAGCGGCACCTGGAAGGAGCTCAAGGCCGACGAGTTCATGCGCGCCTACGCGCGCCACTCGCCGGCGCCGGTGGTCAACCTCGAGTCGAACTTCCAGCACCCCTGCCAGGAGCTCGCCGACCGGATGACGCTGCGCGAGAAGCTCGGCGAGACGCGCGGCAAGAAGTACGTCCTCACCTGGGCGTGGCACCCGAAGTCGCTGCCGCTCGCCACGCCGCACAGCCAGCTCCTCTCGGCGGCGGGGCTCGGGATGAACGTCGTCCACCTCAGGCCGCAGGGCTACGACCTCGATCCCGAGGTCGTGGCGGCGGCGCGTCAGCGGGCCGAGGCGACCGGCGGCTCGCTCGAAATCACCGACGACGTCGACGCGGCCTACGACGGCGCGCACGCGGTCTGCGCCAAGTCCTACGGGAGCATGCGCTCCTGGGGCCACTTCGAGAAGGAGCGCAAGGACAAGGAGCCGTTGCGTCCGCGCTGGATCGTCGACGCCGACAAGATGGGGCGGACGAACGGCGCGATCTTCATGCACTGCCTGCCGATCCGCCGCAACGTGAAGGCGACCGACGCCGTGCTCGACGGTCCGAAGAGCGTCGTCGTCGACCAGGCCGAGAACCGGATGTGGGCCCAGGTCGCCCTGCTCGAGCACCTCTTCACCGGGGAGCGCTGCATGCCATGAGGAGACTCCATTCCGGCGGGGGGAGGGAGAGAACGTCGGGGCGCTTGCGCCCGCTTCCCGTCCACCGGAACGGCCACCGGAACGGGAGGGGCGTCCACGGCCACGAGCACAACGGCCACGCGCGCGCCGCCGCCGTGCGCGCCGAGCCGCAGATCGCCGTTCGCGTCGCGCGACGCAGCGACGTCGTCCACGTGCGGCGGATCCAGTCGCTGATGCTCGAGGCGCGCGAGTCGGGCGCGATCCTCGCGCCGCGGGACGACGACTACCTCGTGAGCGCGATCCGCGAGGGGCGCGCGGTCGTCGTCCTGCACGGCGAGACCCTCGTCGGCTTCGCCGCCGCCCACGCGTGGGAGGAGGAGCGCTACGTCAGCCACTCGGCGATGATCGTCGCGCCCGCGCTGCGGGGCCGCGGCCTCTCGCGCCGCATGAAGTCGAAGCTGATCGAGCTCACGCGCCGCCGCTGGCCGAACGCGGCGATCCTGTCCCTCACGCTCTCGAACCAGGTCGAGCGGCTGAACAAGTCCTTCGGCTTCGAGCCGGTCCCCTACTGCGATCTCACCAAGGACCCCGAGTTCTGGAAGGGCTGCGAGAGCTGCATCCACTTCCCTAACCTCAAGCGCAACCAGCAGCAGGACTGCCACTGCTGGTCGGGACTGCTCCTTCCCGCAGGTCAGGCTCGCGCGCACGTGATCCCGCGCGACGCGCACGGACATCCGTCGGCGAGCGGGGGTGGGTGACGCCCGCGTCGTCGCGCCGCGGCCGCGAGTCGCACGGCGTTACACTGCGGCGATGAGAGCAACGACGGCTCCAAGAGCGGCCGAATTCAAGGCGGCGATCGCCGCGGAGTTCGCGGCACGCTTCCCGAAGTCGCACGCGATCTGCGCGAGCCGCGGGCAGGTGCTCCTCGACCAGACGAGCCATGCGGTGCGCTGGACCGAGCCGTTCCAGGTGACGGTGGCGCGCGGGGAGGGGGCGGCGATCGTCGACGTCGACGGGAACCGGATCGTCGACTACTGGCAGGGCCACTACGCCAACGTGCTCGGCCACAATCCGGCGCTGGTGCGCGAGGCATTGATCGACGCGCTGCGTGGAGGCCGCGGGCTGCAGAGCGGGATGCTCCACGAGGTCGAGGCCGAGGTCGCCGAGCTCGTCACGAAGCAGACGGCGACCGACACGGTCCGTTTCACGACGAGCGGCGCGCTCGGGACCTTCTACGCCGTCCTGCTCGCGCGCGCCTTCACGGGACGGACGCGGATCCTCAAGGTCTCCGGCGGCTGGCACGGCAGCCAGCCCTTCGGCCTGAAAGGGGTGAGCGAGCGGGGCGGCTCGTTCGACCACCTCGAATCGGAAGGGCTGCCGGGCACGACCGGCGCCGACCTCGAGCTCGTGCGGTTCAACGACGTCGAGGGGCTCGAGCGCCACTTCGCCCACCACGGCGACTCGATCGCCTGCTTCCTCCTCGAGCCGTGGCTCGGCTCGGGCGGCGGCATCCCGGCGCGTCCCGAGTTCCTGCGCGCCGCGCGGCGGCTCACGGCGAAGCACGGCGCGCTGCTCCTGTGCGACGAGATCATCTCCGGCTTCCGGTTCCGGGCCGGCGACCTCTCGGCGCTCTACGGCGTGAAGCCCGACCTCCTGATCCTCGGCAAGGTGGTCGGCGGCGGGATGCCGGTCGCGGCGGTGGCCGGCCGGCGCGACGTGATGGAGCTCTGCTCGCGGGCCTCCCATCGCGTGAAGTTCGAGGGAGGCACCTACTCGGCCCACGAGCTCTCGCTCGTCGCGGCGCGCGCGATGGTCGCGCACCTCGTGAAGAACGAGGCGACGATCTACCCGCGCCTCGCCGCGCTCGGCCAGGAGCTGCGCGTCGCGCTGCAGCGCCTCTTCGACGAGCTCCAGGTCCCGGTCTGGCTCTCCGGCTGGCCCAACGAGGTGGTGCCGGGGAGCTCGCTCGTGATGCTCGACCTCGCCGACGGACGCGGCGGACGGCCCGACGCTCCCGAAGAGCGGACCGGTTCCGGCCGCGCCCACCCGAGCGTCGACGACGGACTCCTGCGGGCCGTGCTGCTGCTCGAAGGAGTCTCCGTGCGCCACGGGCTCGGCGCCGTCTCGATCGCCCACGGCGCCGACGACGTGGCGCGCACGCTCGCCGCATTCCGCGCGGCGCTGCTCAGGCTGCGCGCCGCCGGGCTCGTCTGAGAGAAGAGACCGCCGTGCTCGTCAGCTCGTCGGCACCATCGACCCGACGCTGCTCGTCGGCACGCCCGGCGTCGCCGGCCGCTTCTTGCGGCCGCCGATGATCGTGAAGCCCTGCGCGCGGTAGATGCGGATCTTGTTGCTGAGCGTGCGCGTCGTGAGCCCGAGCAGCTTGCTCGCCGCGGTGCGGTTGCCCTTCGTCTTCTCGAGCGTGCGCAGGATCATCTCGCGTTCCATGTCGGCGACGGTCATGCCGACCGCCTGGTCGAGCGCCCGCTCGCGCGGCCCCGGGTTCACGATCGAGACGTGCTCGGGGAGCAGCGCCTCGCCCGGATCGGAGAGGACCATGCGGTCGATGACCTGCCGCAGCTCCTCGACGTTGCCGGGCCAGTCGTAGACCGCGAGCGCCGAGACCGCCTCGGGCGTGATCGTGCGCACCGACGTCGAGCCGTAGCCGGGAGCCTCGCGCACGAAGCGGCGCGCGAGGATGCCGAGGTCGAACTTGCGCTCGAGCAGGCTCGGCATCGTGACGACGTGGGTGGCGAGGCGTCGCAGCAGGTCGGGGGCGAAACGGCCGGCCGCCGCCTCGACCTGGAGGTTGCGGCTCGAGGTGGCGATCACGCGCACCGGGCAGGCGAAGGAACGCTGGCCGCCCATGCGGCGCAGCTGCCCGTTCTGCAGGAAGCGGTAGAGGCGGTGCTGGACGTCGATCGAGAGCGCCCAGACCTCCTTCAGGACGAGCGTGCCGCCGGAGGCGAGCTCGATCGTGCCGGGCGAGGTCTCGTTGGCGCCGGGGAAGGCGCCGGGCTCGTGGCCGAAGAGCTCGCTCTCCTGCAGCGAGCCCTGGATCCGCGCGCATTGGACCGAGAGGAACGGTCCCGCCTTGCTCGCCCCCTTCTCGTGGAGGAAGCGCGCGAGCAGCGACTTGCCGCTGCCGCGCGGGCCCTGCACGAGAACGGTGCCGCGCTCGCCCGCGACCTTGGTCGCGCGCTCGAGCACTTCGCGCAGTCCGCGCGGCTCGTTCAGGAGCGCCTCGGCGCTCTCGCTGCCGTGGATCTGGTGGCGGAGATGGTCGGCCTCGGCCTTCACCCGCGCCGCCTCGCGATACCGCGTGAGCAGCGCGAGCAGGTGGGCGCGGTTGGCCGGCTTGAGCAGGAGCTCGTCGCCGCAGTCGAGGAAGCCCTGCATCCGGTCGATGTCGCGCGGCGAGACGTGCAGGATGCGCGGGACCTTGGGGAGGAGCGCGCGCGTCTTCTCGAGGAGGTCGCGCACGTCGACCATGGTCGGATGGATCTCGAAGACGCAGAGGTGCACCGGTCCGGCGCGCATCAGCCGCGTCGCCTGCGCGACGTCGCGCGCCCTCAGGACCTGGAAACCTTCCTGCGCGAGAACCTGCTCCAAGGACTCGCCTGGCGTCCCCTCCCGCTCGAGGACCAGGACCCGCTCGATCGTCATCAGTCCCTCCCGTGGGTCCCGAAGCGCCGCGCGCTCCGGTTCGGGTCCGAGGTTCTCCACCCGCGGCGATGCCGCGGCCCCACATCGCGACGAGCCGATCGCTCGGTCCTTCGCGACCCTCGGATCCCCCGGGAGCGGCCCGTACAATCCCGCCCCCGATGAGTGTCTCGCCCCTCCACCTGCCCCTTGGTGTCACCTGGATCGACACCCCGGCGGCGCTGGCTGAAGCTGTTCCGGACCTCGGAGGGGCGGGGGAGCTGGCGCTCGATACCGAGGCCGACTCCTACTACGTCTACCGGGTCAAGGTCTGCCTCCTGCAGGTATCGACCCGGGAGCGCGACTTCCTGATCGACCCGCTCGCCGGGCTCGACCTCGCGCCGCTGGCGGAGCTCTGCGCCGACCGCCGCGTGCTCAAGGTCTTCCACGCCGGATCGAACGACGTCGCGCTGCTCAACCGCCGGCACGGCTTCGAGCTCGTGAACGTCTTCGACACGATGCTCGCGGCGCACGTGCTCGGGCTGAAGCGGCCGGGCCTCGCGGCGCTCCTGCTCGAGCACTTCGGCGTCGAGCAGTCGAAGACCTACCAGACCTCCGACTGGGGACGCCGGCCGCTCAGCCCCGGCCAGCTCGAGTACGCCGCGATCGACACGCACTACCTGCTGAAGCTCAAGGACATGCTGCTCGACGAGCTGCGCTCGCGCGGCCGGCTCGAGGAGGCGGAGGAGGAGTTCGAGCGGCTCTGCCATGCGCAGCACACGGAACGCGAGTTCGATCCCGACGCCTTCCGCCACGCCTCCGGCGCCGCCGCGCTCGACCCGATCGGGCTGCGCGTCCTGAAGGAGCTCTTCGAGCTGCGCGACCGCCTCGCCGTGAAGCGCGACCGCGCGCCGCACCGCGTCTTCTCCGACCAGGCGCTCCTGGCGCTCGCGCACGAGCGGCCGACGCGGCGCGAGGAGCTGCGTTCGTTTCGCGGCGCGCCGCGCTGGCAGATCGAGCGCGAGCAGACCACGCTGCTCGAGACGATCGCCGCTGCGAAGGCGAAGGGACCGCTGCCGCGCGAGCCGCGCCGCCCGCGACCGGTCGACGGCCCCCTCCTGCTCGACGAGCGCGGCAAGCGCGTCTTCGAGGCGCTGCGGGCCTGGCGCCGCGAGCGGGCGGCGCTGCGCGGCGTCGAAGAGTCGCGCGTCGCCACGACCGACACGCTGCGCCAGATCGCCCGCGAGCCGCAGCTCGACCGCGAAAAGCTGGCGATCGTGCCGGGAATGTCGCCGTTCCGGCTGCGCGAGTACGGCGAGGAGATCGTGCGGGTCGCCACCCAGCCGCTCGCCTGACGGCCGACCGGAACGTTCGTCCCGTCGCGCGAGCGATTCGCCGCCCGCGGCTCCTGCTCTTTGACAAGCGGCCGAGCCGAGTTATGGATGGCGGCGCGACGACCGTCGCCCCGATCGCTCCCCGGAGATGCGGAGCGGCACGAAGAGGAATCGATCGGACGAGAGCGGCAGGAACGGACGAGGACAACCAGCGCCAGGCCCTTCGCGTCGTTCGTTGCGAAGGGTGACGAGGTGGGAGCTCATCGAAAGACTCGGCGGATGGCTCCCGAGGTCCGGTCGGGACCTCTGACGTCGGCCACAAAGCCCGGGAGCGATCCCGGAGACAAAGGGCTGACGGACCGACGTGCCGCGCGCGCCCAGGAAAGGCGACGAGCCCCATGTGTGGCATAGTCGGCATGGTCGGGAGGGTCGGCGTCCGCGAAGACGTCGCGGGCGACCTGGTCGAGGGAATCCGCCGGCTCGAGTACCGCGGCTACGACTCGTGCGGCGTCGCGCTGCTGAACGGCCGCGGGCTCGTGGTCGCCAAGGACGTCGGCGGTCCGAGCGAGCTCGCCGGCAAGGCGCTCTTCCAAGGGCTGCACGGCGCGACCGGCATCGCCCACACGCGCTGGGCCACCCACGGCGGCGTCACGCAGCGCAACGCCCACCCCCACGTCTCGTGCGACGGTGACCTCGCCATCGTCCACAACGGCGTCCTCGCCAACTTCCGCGAGCTGCGCGACGGTCTCGTCGAGCGCGGCCACAAGTTCCGCTCGGAGACCGACAGCGAGGTCTTTGCCCATCTCGTTGAAGAGCGGCGCAAGCAGGGCGTCGAACCGCGCGAGGCCGTGCGCGAGGCGGCCAACCTGCTCGTCGGCACCTACGCCTTCGCGGTGATCTTCCAGTCGGAGCCGGGGCGGCTCGTCGCGCTGCGCAAAGAGAGTCCGCTGGTGATCGGCTTCGGGCGCGACTGCACGCTCGTCGCGTCCGACCCGCTCGCGCTCGCGTCATCCTGCCCCGAGGTGCTCTACCTCGACGACGGCGAGCTCGTCGAGGTCACGAACGAGGGCGCCGAGCTCTTCCGCATCGCCGACGGCGCGCGCGTGCAGCGGTCGCGCCGGCCGCTCGAGGGGAACTTCGCCGTGCCGGAGCGCGGCGCCTACCAGCACTTCATGCAGAAGGAGATGGCCGAGAGCCCGGCCGCCGTCCGCGCCGCGCTTTGGAGCGACGGCGCCGCGGTGACGCGCGCCGCCGAGCGGCTGCTCGCCGCGAAGCGCGTCTTCTTCACCGGCATGGGGACGGCGTTCCACATGGCGAGCGTCGGCCACCAGCTCCTGGCGACGCACGCGCGCCGCTTCTGCCCGCTCGTCACGGCCGACGAGCTGCCCTCCGTCGTCGCCGCGGAACCGGGCGACGTCGTGCTCGGCATCTCGCAGTCGGGCGAGACCTACGACACGCTGCGGGCGCTGCGCACGGCGAAGGCGACGGGCGCCACCACGCTCGGCATCGTGAACGTCGCCGGCTCGTCGATGGCGCGCGAGGTCGACCAGGTGATCCTGCAGGGCGCGGGGCCGGAGGTCGCGGTGCTCGCCACGAAGAGCGCGATGTCGCAGGCGGTGCTCGTCGCGCGCCTCGCGCTCGAGACGGGGCGGCTCGCCGGGACGCTCTCGGCCGCGCGGCACGCCGAGCTCCTCTCCCAGCTCTCCTCGCTGCCGGCCGCGATGGAGCAGTTGCGGCCGCGGCTCGAGCAGGAGTGCCGCGAGGCGGCCGCGCGCTTCCTCGGTCTCGAGAAGTGGTTCTTCCTCGGCCGCGGCCTCTTCGCGCCGGTCGCGCAGGAGGGGGCGCTCAAGTTCAAGGAAGTGACCTACCGCCACGCCGAGGGGATGGCGGCCGGCTTCCTGAAGCACGGCACGATCTCGCTCATCGACGCCGAGATGGGGACGGCGATCTTCGTCCCGCCGGCCGCGTCGGGCGAGATCCGGGCGCTCACGATCTACGCGCTCGAGGAGGTGCGCAGCCGCGGCGGGCCGCTGCTGGCGATCGGCGCCCTGTCGCCGAGCGAGCGCTCCCACGTCGACGCCTGCATCACGACGCCCGGCGAGAGCGAGCTCATCGAGGGCTTCCTCCAGATCCTCGCCGGCCAGTACCTCGCCTACTACACGGCAAGAGCTCTCGGGCGCGACATCGATCGGCCGCGAGCGCTCGCCAAATCGGTGACGGTGCCGTAGCTCTCGAAGTCAGGGGGACCGCCATGGATCGTCGACGTCTGTTGCTTTCGACCTTGGTGCTCGCGGCGGGGATGATCGCGCTCCTCCCTGCCGGGAGGGGACTCCATGCTCGAGCGATGGGTCCAGCGGCCCCGCCCGCCGGTCCGTGGCCTCCGGTCGATCCCGAGGACATCGTGAACCTCCGCTTCGACCGGGCGATGACGGCCGGCGAGTCGGCGACCGTCTACAAGGTTCCAGCGAAGCGCCACCTGGTGCTCACGGAGGTCGGACTCGTCAATGCCAGCGGCGGCTTCGACGCCCAGCTGGTGGAACGCACGCGGAACGGGACGGTGGTCAAGCTCGTGTCGTCGTTCACCGTCGAGTCGACGCTCGGGATCGGCATCGCCTTCCGGCCCGATTCCTCCGTCGACGTCGTGAACACTCGCACCAAGACGGATCAAGTCACCCTGACGCTCTTCGGCTATCTCGCGCCCAACAAGGATTGGCCTCCCGCCAAGCCGGGCGACCTCTTCGACACGTACGGGACGGCAACCTTCAATCCGGGGGAGAAGGTCACGATCTTCGACGTCCCGCAGGATCAGTGGCTCGTGCTGACGACGGCTCAGTTTCGAGGCGCAGGCTACACGCTGCTCGAGGACGCGGCCGGGACGCTGACGGAGAAGCCGCGATTCTTCTCCGACCATCCTCAGGTCGTCGGGATCACGTTCCCGCCGGGCTCATCGGTCGTCCTCCGCAACGACGAGCCGTTCGGCACCCGGCAGTTCTGGTGGCTGATGACCGGGTACCTCGCGAAGGACTGACCGGGGTCCGGGAGGGACGAACCGCGGTCCGCGCGCTCAAGTCGAGCGCGTCACCTGACGTACCCCAGTTCCCGCAACCGCGCGAGCGTCTCGGGGTCGGCCTGCCCGAGTTCCTGCTCGGTAAGGCTCTTCACGTCGACGCCGCGGTTTCGGGCGCAGTTCTTCGCCCACCACTCGAGGACCATCGTCTCGAAGCGCTCGACGCGCTCGGGCTCGTCGTCGGCGAGGTTCTTCGACTCGGCGAAGTCCTTGTCCAGGCGGTAGAGCTCGTGACGCGGGCGCGGGCGATGGAGCGACGACTTGAGGTTGAGGATGTACTTCCACGGCCCTTCGATGACCGAGAGCATGTGTCCCTGCTCGGGAAAGAACAGCTCGCCGCCCGGCATCTCGTGGATCTCCGAGAAGACGGGACGGCCGTCGCCGACGTCGCCGACGTCGCCGCGGCAGAGCGGCGCGAAACTCCTTCCCTGCAGTCCTTCGGGTTCGGTCACGTCGAGCAGATCGAGCAGCGTCGGATAGAGGTCGAGCGACTGGACCGGCTCCTTCACGACGAGTCCGGCGGGAACGAGACCGGGAGCGACGATGAAGAGCGGCACGTGGAGCAGCTCGTTCCAGAGCGTGTAGGCGTGGCTGGTCCCGCCATGCTCCATGAACTCCTCTCCATGGTCGGAGGTCACGACGAAGACGAGGTCGTCGAGGACCTTCTGCTTCTTCAAGGCCTCGAAGAGCGGCTCGATCTCCTCGTCGTTCGCGCAGAGGTCGGCGTCGTAGAGGGCGATCGCCGTCTCGATGAAGGGGCCCACCTTCACCTTCGCGCGATCGAAGTGCTCCTGGGTGCAGACGCTTCCGACCTTTCCGGGGTTCTTCTCGCGGATCTCGCGGCGCTGTCGCTGGTACTCGCTCTCGCGCGCGGACGTCGTGAACCGGTTCATGTGCTCGGGCGCCGGCGCGTACTCCTCGTGGGGATCGATCGAGTGCAGGTAGAGAAAGTAGGGCCACGCTTCGTTCTTCTTCAGCCAGGGGAGCACCTTCTCGTTCAGCGCCCTGGCCGAGCCCGTGTTGTGGCCGATCGCGTCGCCGCCCGGAATCACCTCGACCGCCTCGGTGAACTCCGCGAAGCCCTGCTGATAGTTCGACATCTTTCCCATCACCGGATTGGTCGAGAACCCGGCGGTGTGCCAGCCCGCGTCGCGCAGCGCTTCCGGCAGCGTCACGAAAGAACCATCGAGCTGATCGAAGAAGCGGTGCATGCCCGTGACGGTCGGGTAGCACGACGTGAGGATCGCCGACATCGACGGCTTCGTCCACGGCGACTGCGAGAAGCAGTTCTCGAAACGCGCTCCCATGCCGGACAGCTCCTCGAGGAACTTCGAGGTCTTTCGGCGATGCCCGTACGCGCTCAGCCGGTCGGCGCGGCAGGTATCGATGAGGTAGAAGACGACGCTGCGCTGCTTTGACGGTCCGGCGGCCTGCGTCGGTGGAGTGGCCGACTGCTGCATCGCGAGCACGATCCCCGCGGCGATCACGAAGCTCGCGTTCATCGCGCGCTCTTCGAGCGAGCCCGGGCGCTCGCCTCGCGCAGCGCCGCCTGCGCCGCCGCCACTCGCGCGATCGGGATCCGGAAGGGCGAGCAGGAGACGTAGTCGAGTCCGGCGCGGTGGAAGAACTCGACCGAGTGGGGGTCGCCGCCGTGCTCGCCGCAGATGCCGACCTTGAGGCCCGGGCGAGCGGCGCGGCCGCGCTGCGTCGCCATCTCGACGAGCTGGCCGACGCCCTCCGTGTCGAGGCTCTGGAAGGGGTCGACGGCGTAGATCTCGTGCTTCAGGTAGGGGTCGAGGAATCGGCCTGAGTCGTCGCGCGAGAGGCCCATCGTCGTCTGTGTGAGATCGTTGGTGCCGAAGCTGAAGAAGTCGGCGTCGGTGGCGATCTCGCCGGCGGTGAGCGCGGCGCGCGGCACCTCGATCATCGTGCCGACGAGGTAGGGGAACTTCGCGCCGCGCTCCTTCATGACCTCCTCGGCGACCCGGCGCACGACCGTCGTCTGGAGCTTGAGCTCCTTCAGCGTGCCCACCAGCGGGATCATCACCTCGGGGCTCACGGCGACGCCGGCCGCCTTCACCTCGCACGCCGCCTCGAAGATGGCGCGCGCCTGCATCTCGGTGATCTCGGGGTGGACGATGCCGAGCCGGCAGCCGCGGAAGCCGAGCATCGGGTTGAACTCGTGGAGCTCGGTCACCTTCGCGGCGATCTTCCGCCAGTCGACGCCGAGCGTCGCGCCGAGCTCCTGCTGGTCCTTCTCGGTGTGGGGGAGGAACTCGTGGAGCGGCGGGTCGAGCGTCCGGATCGTCACCGGGCGCCCTTCCATCGCCTTGAAGATCGAGACGAAGTCGGCGCGCTGGATCGGCAGCAGCCGCGCGAGCGCCGCGCGCCGATCCTCGGGCGAGTCGGCGAGGATCATGTGCTGCACGTGCTCGATCTTGCCGGCGCCGAAGAACATGTGCTCGGTACGGCAGAGCCCGACGCCCTGCGCGCCGAAGGCGACGGCGTTCTCGCACTGGTCGCCCTGGTCGGCGTTGGCGCGCACCTTGAGCCGCCGGTGCTTGTCGGCCCACGAGAGCAGCTTCGCGCAGCGCTGGTAGGTCGGCGACTTCGCCGGCGCGAGCGACTTCTCGAGGAGCACCTGCACCACCTCGCTCGGCTTGGTCGGGATCTCGCCGCCGATCACCTCGCCGGTGTTGCCGTCGATCGAGAGGAAGTCGCCCGCGCGCAGCGTCGTGCCGCGCGAGGTGAGCGTGCCGGCCGCGTAGTCCATGGCGATCTCGCCGCAGCCGACGACGCAGACCTTGCCCATCTGCCGGCCGACGAGCGCCGCGTGCGAGGTCATCCCGCCGCGGGACGTGAGGATCCCGAGCGCGGCGTTCATCCCCTCGATGTCTTCCGGCGAGGTCTCGACGCGGGCGAGGATCACCGGCTCGCCGCGCCGCTTGCGCTCGAGCGCGTCCTCGGCCGAGAAGGCGATCCGGCCGCAGGCGGCGCCCGGCCCGGCCGGAAGTCCCTTCGAGAGCAGGCGGCCGTTCGTGAGCGCCGCGCCCTTCGCGTCGCCGTCGAAGACCGGCCGCAGGAGCTGGTTCAGCGACTCGGCGTCGATGCGCAGCAGCGCCTCGCGGTCGGTGATGAGCTTCTCGTTCACCATGTCGACGGCGATGCGCACGGCGGCGAAGCCGGTGCGCTTGCCGGTCCGCGTCTGCAGCATCCAGAGGCGGCCTTTCTGGATGGTGAACTCGACGTCCTGCATCTCGCGGTAGCGCTTCTCGAGGATCTTCCGGACGCGATCGAGCTCAGCGTAGACCTTGGGCATCTCGCGCTTGAGCTCGGCGATCGGCCGCGGCGTGCGGATCCCCGCGACGACGTCCTCGCCCTGCGCGTTCAGCAGGTACTCGCCGTAGAAGAGCGGCTCGCCCGTCGATGGATTGCGGGTGAAGGCGACGCCGGTGCCCGAGTCCTCGCCCATGTTCCCGTAGACCATCGAGCAGACGTTCACGGCCGTGCCCATGTCGCCGGGGATGCGGTTGAGCCGGCGGTAGACGACGGCGCGCTCGTTGTTCCAGGAGCCGAAGACGGCGCCGGTCGCGGCCCAGAGCTGCGCCTTCGGGTCGGCGGGGAACTCCTTCCCCGTCCGCGTCCGGATCTCGGCCTTGAACGTGGCGACGAGCGCCTTCAGGTCGTCGGTCGTGAGCTCGTGGTCGAGCTGCACGCCGCGCTCGTGCTTCTTCGCCTCGAGCAGCACCTCGAAGGGGTCGCGCTCGGTCGGGCTCTGCGGCTTCATGCCGAGCACGACGTCGCCGAACATCTGCACGAAGCGGCGGTAGCAGTCCCACGCGAAGCGCGGGTTCCCGCTCTGCGCCGCGAGCCCGTCCACCGTTTCATCGTTGAGCCCGAGGTTGAGGACGGTGTCCATCATCCCCGGCATCGAGATCTTGGCGCCGGAGCGGACGCTCACGAGCAGCGGGTTCTTCGCGTCGCCGAAACGCGCGCCCATCTCCTGCTCGACCCGCTTCATCGCCTGGTCGACGAGCTTCTCGAGGCCGGGCGGGTACTTGCCCCCCTTCTTGCCCCTGCCTCCCTTCTTGCCATCGTGGCTCGCGACCCAGGCGCAGACGCCGGTCGAGATCGTGAAACCGGCCGGCACCGGAAGCCCGATCCGCGCCATCTCCGCCAGCCCGGCGCCCTTGCCGCCGAGGACGTCCTTCATCGTTCCGTCGCCGTCGGCCTTGCCGCCGCCGAACGACCAGACCTGCCGATCCCTCTTCGCCGCCATCGTCGCCGCCGCCTCCCCGAACGCGCTCTACTCCGCCGCGGAAAAACGGCGAGCGAGGATGGCGCGACGCGTCGGCGTGCGCAAGGGCGAGGGAGGCCGCGGCTCAGCGCGCCGAGTCGGCCGCGACTTCCCAGCGAAGGCGATCGCCGCGCAGCGCAAGCCCGGCCGGACCGAGCTCGATCTCGCCGGCGGAGCTCGAGAGCGGCAGCTCGAAGCACAGCGTCACCGTGCCGAGCGACGCGCCGGTCCGGGTCGGACGGATCGCGTCGACCCGGATCGTCGTCGTCCGCGGCGGCAGCGGCGGCGGCAGCCTGCGCGGCTCGCCGGGCCCGGCGGAACTGGAAGGGAGCGCGGCGACGCCCGCGATCTTCCACTGGTTCACGAGCTCGGCCCACGGCGCGCACCCCTCCTCGTAGCGCCGGGCAAGCTCGGCCGGCGCGCCGACGAGGACGGCGAACGTCGCGGTTCCGGCCTCGTCGCGCCGCACGAACGCCGTCTCGGCCGAGAGCGTGAAGGCCGCGTCGCCGCCGGTGCGCGGATCGGGGAGCACGAAGGCCGCCTCGGGCAGGAGCTCGACCTCGAGGGCGTGATCGGCGAGCTCGTAGACGAGGCGGGCCCGCTCCGCGTCGCGCGTCCCGCCGACCAGATTGTCCGCGAGGGAATTGCGGCGCAGGACGAAGCGGCCGACCGCTCCGAGCGGCGCGAAGATCTGGCCGCGCGCGGTGCTCCACGCCTGTTGCGTCACCCTCGCTCCGGAGGCGGAGCGCGCGAGGCAGTCGTACTCGCGGAACTCGTCGTCGCGCGCGAAGGCCGACTGGAACGTGAGCACCGCGTCCTCGGGCGTCTCGAAGCCGTGGTGCGGCGGGACGAGGCAGCCGGAGAGAGCTCCGGTGGCGAGGAATGCGGACACGAGTGCGAGACCGGTGCGTGGATGCACGCGAACGCTCCGCGTCGTTTCGCTCGCCGCCGTTGCAAGGGGACGCGAGCTTCCTACTACAATCCGGCACCCACGCGGAGAAGCGCGAACACTTGAGCCGCCAGAAGATCGGCGAGATCCTCGTCGCGCAGGGAGCGATCACCGAGGTGCAGCTCCGTGAAGCGCTCGCGTGGCAGCGCGGGCGGCGGGCGAAGCTCGGCGAGGCGGTCGTCGAGCTCGGCTTCACCGACGAGGTCACGGTCGCGCGCGCGCTGGCGAAGCAGTCGGGGCTGCCGTTCGTCGACCTCGACAAGAGCCGCAGCGCGCCGGCGCTCGTGCAGCGCGTGCCGAAGGAGGCGGCGGCGCGGCTGCGCGTCGTCCCGCTCCAGGAGAAGGCGGGGAGGATCATCGTCGCGGTGGCCGATCCGGCCGCGGCGCTCGAGCTCGACGACCTCTCCTTCGTGCTCGACGCCCCGGTCCAGGCGGTGCTCGCCACCGCGTCGGCCGTCGCGCGCCGGCTGAAGGAGCTCTACGGCGTCGACGTCGGCGTCGGCGGGGCGCCGGCTGCGCCGCCGGCCGCGGCGAAGGGACCGACGCTCACCGACGCGGACGACGACGCGCCGCTCATCCGGCTGGTGCAGCAGATGATCGAGGCGGCGCTCAAGGCGCGCGCGAGCGACATCCACGTCGAGCCGCAGTCCGAGCGGCTGCGCATCCGCTTCCGCGTCGACGGACTGCTGCGCGAGGTGGCGGCCCATCCCGGGCATCTCACCGCGCCGCTCCTCTCGCGGCTCAAGATCATGGCGGGACTCGACATCGCCGAGCGCCGCAAGCCGCAGGACGGCCGCATCCTCACCCAGGTCGACGGGCGCGATCTCGACCTGCGAGTCAGCGTGCTGCCGAGCAGCCACGGCGAGACGATGGTGATGCGCCTGCTCGACCGCGAGAAGGGGCTCGTCTCGCTCCACGACCTCGGCTTCGACGAGAAGGACCACGAGCGCTTCCGCCGGATCATCGCGCGGCCCAACGGCATCGTGCTGGTGACCGGACCGACCGGATCGGGCAAGACGACGACGCTCTACGCTGCGCTCAAGGACCTCAATCGTCCCGACCGCAAGCTGATCACCGCCGAGGATCCGGTCGAGTACCACATCGCCGGCATCAACCAGTGCCAGGTCCACAGCCGCATCGGGCTCACCTTCGCGCGCATCCTGCGCGCGATGCTGCGCCAGGCGCCCAACGTCATCCTGGTCGGCGAGATCCGCGACAAGGAGACGGCCGAGGTGGCGATCCAGGCCTCGCTCACCGGCCACCTCGTCTTCTCGACGCTGCACACCAACGACGCCCCGTCGGCGTTGACCCGCCTGATCGAGATGGGGGTCGCGCCGTTCCTCGTGAGCGCGTCGGTGACGGCCGTGCTGGCGCAGAGGCTGGTGCGGGCGCTCTGCAAGGAGTGCCGCCTCGCGGCGCAGCCCGACGAGGTCGAGCTCGCCGCGATCGGCGTGAAGCCCGATCAGGCGCGCGGCGCGACGCTCTTCCGCGAGCGCGGCTGCGAGGTCTGCGAGCGGTCGGGCTTCCGCGGCCGCAAGGGCGTCTTCGAGCTGCTCGAGATGGACGGCCGGCTGCGCGAGATGATCTTCCGCGGCGAGCCGCACATGAAGGTGCGCGAGGAGGCGATCCTCTCGGGCCGCATGTCGACGCTCATCGAAGACGGGCGGCGCAAGGTGCTCTCCGGCACCACGAGCGTCCGCGAAGTCCTGCGCGTCGTCGCGGGCAACGAGTGAACCGGGAGACGGCGATGGCCGAGGCGAAGGATCTGCTCGAGAGCTGCGTGAGGCAGGGCGCCTCCGACCTCCACGTGACCGTCGGGCGCCCGCCGGTCCTGCGAGTCCACGGGCGGCTGGTCGACCTGGCCGGGCAGCCCGCCTTCGAGCCGGCGGCGACCGAGGCCTTCGTGAAGGCGATCGCGCCGGCGCGATCGTGGAAGGAGGCGAGCGAGGTCGGCACGGCCGACTTCGCGATCGCCCACGGCACCGAGGCGCGCTTCCGGGTCAGCATCTACCGCCAGAAGGGAAACTGGGGCGCCGCCTGCCGCCTGATCCCGAGCAAGCTTCTCTCGCTCGAGGAGATCGGGCTGCCCGAGATCGTGAAGGAGCTCATGACGCGGCCGCGCGGGCTGCTGCTCGTGACCGGCCCGACCGGCTCGGGCAAGACGACGACGCTCGCCGCGATGGTCGACTACCTGAACAAGAGCTTCGACCGACACATCGTCACGATCGAGGACCCGATCGAGTACTACCACCAGCACAACAAGTCGATCGTCATGCAGCGCGAGCTGCACGTCGACGTGCCGGGCTTCTCGGAGGGGATGCGCCGGGCGCTGCGCCAGG
>Ga0247727_10006981_pt1 | contig 21845 bp, 22 predicted proteins | sample WisWelCaveWW1625_FD_202498 | JGI IMG/M metagenome (GOLD analysis project Ga0247727, IMG submission 202498) | Biofilm microbial communities from Wishing Well Cave, Virginia, United States - WW16-25 | ecosystem: Environmental > Aquatic > Deep subsurface > Groundwater > Cave microbial mat | place...
GAGCCATTTTGCTCCTGGAATCGAGCGACCGGATTCCTTAACATGGAAGAGCAAGGACTCGTCCGGAGTTATATGCGTTGCCTCCATTGCGGCCGGCGTTTGCCGATTCTGCGGAAACTCACCAGCGCTGAATTCTGCTCGGACGAGCATGGCCGAGAATACGGACGGCGTCAGGAGGAGCTGGCGCTCTCGCGGCTGATCGAGCAACAGACCGTTCGCCGAATTCCGCGCGCTCGCCGTCCGAAGGACCTATCCAGACTGCTGGCACTGTTGGGGGATTTCGCGGCTCTGGAACCCCGGGCGCGAGGGTGGGGGACATTCCAGAAGACGCAGGGCAAGCCACTGGCCAGCGAGCTATCGGTGGTCCTGCCGCTGCGAGAGGTGACTCGAATCAAGCGCCGGCTGCCGACGGCGTCGATCTCGGCGCTGGCGGCGAGCGGATATGTCAAGGGTCCGCAATTGTCGCATCCGCCGGTGGAGGCGCAATGGACGCCGGCGACGCTGGCCGACTTTCGCTTCACCCCCTTCCGGCCGCTCTGGACGCTGCCGCCCGGAAGGGCGATGGCCCCAGTCTTCCAATTCCATCCGGTCTCGATTCTGCGGGAGGCGGCCGGGCTTTTGACTGTCGTCGGTGCGCCCGGGTGGGGACGGTTTCCGATGGTGCCCATTACGGTGCTCCCGGTCGAGCTCCCGATGGCGGCCGCGGTGGAAACGGCGGGTGTCCAATCGTTGTCAATTCGGAGCCGGCATAAAGAAGAACCGGCCGCCCCGATATGGGGCGCGACCCAGCCGAGTTGGGCATGGCTGGAAGAACTTTGCGGGTTCACGCTGCGGACGGAGCTGCTGTTGCCGGCCGATTCCGACGGCATCGAATTCGGGCCGCGCCCCGGCGGGTTCCTGCGGACGGTTCCCAGCCCCGGTTTGAGTTCGAACCTGGAGCAACGGCTCGACGGCCCGGCATCGAAGCTTGCCGCCCAAAGGCGGCCGCCAAGCCTGCCCGGTTTCCGCTACGCGGGCACGCCGGCCTGGCGTGGGTCGCCTCAGACGATGCCGGCTGCCTCATATCCCGCGCCATCGAATTCTCCGCTGAGGGCGGCGGCGGCGGCCGGAAGTGGATGGGGCTATTTGGAGCCGCCATCGCTATCGCCGTTGACCCCCGAACCGACTGTGGCCATGCAGCCGGCGCTGCGACTTGCGCCAGCGCTGCTGGAGCCGGCGACGGGAAATCGGCGGCCTTGCCTGACCTCGGAGGCCGCGGCATTCACGGTTCGGCGCCTGCTGCCGGCAACCAACCGGCCAATCGGCACCGCCCAATTAAAAGGCGGGGCGCGGATCGCGATCCGTGTTCCTTTGGCGGACGTGTCCAGGCCGGTCGAGTGCTCGCCACCAGCACCGGATTCGTTACCTCCGGCGCCGGCAGCGCGGTGGTCAAGACTGACGACGCTTCCGGATTTCTTTCCCCCGATCACTGGATTCGTTTCATGGCCGGCGACCGAGCGTAGCCTGGCGGCGGAATTCCAGCAGCGGAATCCGACGCCCAATACCGAAGCAGCCGCCGAGTTGACGATCCACCGGCCGCGCTTCGAGCTGACTGCCAAGGCGGTTTGCGAACCGGGCTATGGCGGCTGGTTGCCAATGGATCCGGCGAAAATGGACTCAAGTTGCCACGCCAAGGACAGCGGCGCCGAGCTCATGCCGCCGGCAGGCGTGGATGCCTCGACGGGCCTGGAAATGGTGGACGCGCGGATCGCGTCGATGGCCGGCCGGACGCAAATCCAGACCCCATTGATCCGCTTGACAGCGGACCAGATGGCTCCAGCCGATTCCTGCTCGGCCCCGATAGCGGTTGACGAACTGGCCTGGCCGTCAATGCTCCCGCTATTGCCCAAGTCACTGTGCGTGGTTGGCCGGGACATGTCGAAAAGCGACTCCGGCTTCGCGGGATGGCGAAGCCCTGTGCTGGCGGCATCCACGCTCTGGCAGCGCCTGCCGTCGGGTGCGCGCTGGAGTAGCGCCTTCATGAGCCTTTTGCTGACGATGACGTTGGGATGGGTCTATTGGGGTTCGGCGCCGGCGACTCGCGTTGGAGAGAAGCAGGCGAGCGTTTCGGTGATGTCGAATACGTGGCAGAGCCTCCAGGACGGGATCCTCCGCCGGGCCGCGGTTTCGTTGACCGACGATTTCCGTCTGGGCCTGAGCGAATGGGAAGGAGAAGGTGAGTGGGCCAACCAATGGTCCTACGACACGGCGGGATTCGTGCGAACCGGATCGATGGCCATGTACACACCGTCGCGGCCGCTCACCGACTATCGGATGGAGTTTCTCGGGCAGATCGAACGAAAAAGCATGTCCTGGACGGTCCGCTCCGCCGATAGTAAGAATTACTACGCTGTGAAAATCGTTTTGACGAACCCGGGGCCATTACCGACGGCCACCATTGTTCGCTATCCGGTGATCGACGGCAAACCGGGGCGGGTGGTGGAGACACCGGTTCGGCTGCCGATCCGCATGGATACCCTCTACCGGGTTTCGATGGACATACATGGGAACGACTATACGCTGGCGCTGCAAGGTCAGGTCGTCGATACATGGTCAGAGAGCCGGCTGACGCGGGGCGGCGTCGGATTCTTCAGCGGAAAGGGAGAGCTGGCCCGGATCCGATGGGTGGGAGTGTGGCACCAATACGACATGCTCGGCCGCCTGTGCGCGTTGCTGGCCCCAACCGGCTTGCAGCCCAGAGAAAGGAACTCGGAGTAATGAGCACGACGAAGATGCAGGCGCCGGAAAACGGCACAGCGGCTTCCACGGCGGTGGGCAAGGCGGTCGGCCTCCATCTGGAGGGGAAGCTGCGCGAGGCTCTCAAGGAGCTGGACTCGGCCATCGAACGGGACGAGGCCTCGCCGGACATTCACTCGGCTCGCGGTCACCTCCAGTTCGAGCTGGAGCAGTACGATGAGGCCGCCGCCAGCCACATGAAGCTGCTCGAGATGTCGCCGCGACACCCCAATGCGACTTTCAATCTCGCCGTGTGTCTGGAGAAACTCGGCCGGTGGGGACAAGCGGCGGACTGTTTCAGCCGGGCTTTCGATGCGGACGCAAGGCGCCTGGAAGCCGCTGTCGGCCTGGGCATCTGCCTCCTGCATTTGGACCGGCCCGAGGCCGCTTTGGATGCGTTTGCCAAATGCCTGGCCAAGGATCCGTCGTACGAGACCGCTCTGTTCGGTAAGGCGGTGGCCTGCCAGTTGACCGGCAAGACGGAGGAGGCCGCCAACGTTTACAAGTCCATCCTCGAGCACAATCGGAACGCCGAGGAACCGATGGTCAACCTGATCAGCATTGGAATCGCCTCCAAGAATTACGACATGATTCGCGAGTACTCCGAACGGCTGCTGACGCTTCGGCCGTATTCGCAGGCGGCTGTCGAGGGTCTGGCGACCTGCGCATTCGCCAGCGAGGAATTCGAAGCGGCCGCCCGCTACTGCGCCAAATTGGTCGAATTCACGCCGAACAGCTTCGACCGCTGGTTCAATCTGGGGGTCGCCTACCAGCGGACCGGCAAGCTCGATCAGGCCGCCCAAGCCTACGGGGAAGCCGTCAAGGTCAAGCCCGACGCCAAGAACGCATACGTGAACCTGGGAGTCGTGCTGCATGAGACGGGCGACGTCAAAGGGGCCCGCGACGCATACGAGCGCGCATTGAAGCTTACGCCCGAGATCCCGACGGTGATCTACAACCTGGCGCTGCTTCAGGAACAACAGAGCGCCCAATACGAAGCCGAAAAGCTGTATGAGCGCGTACTCACGCTGCAACCGGACTGGGAAGACGCCTGGTTCCGGCTCGGGTATCTGCGATTGCAACGCTCCGACTTTACCGGCAGTATCGAGGCATTCGAGACATGCCTTCGCAAGCGCAACCGGTGGCCGGAGGCGCAGGTGAACCTGGGCCTGGCGTACTGGAAGATGGGCGACCGGGATTCGGCCGGGGTCGCATTCCAGGGAGCGCTCGAGGGCGACCCGAACTCGGTCGACGCGCTGCGGGGCCTGGCGGTGCTGGCGGTCGAGCGGGAGGACCTGCCGAGCGCGCTCGAGTATCAATCCAAGCTCATCGAGCAGGGCGAGCGCAGCGCCGAGCTGTTGTACAACACCGGGCTGATCATGCAGCGCACCGGCCAGATCGACGACGCAGTCAAGTATTATCGCGACGCTCTGGCCGAGCGCCCCGACTTCCCGGAAGCTCTCCTCAATCTCGGTCATGCCCTCAAGGCGCAAGGGCACTCCGACGAAGCGCGGATCTACTGGAGCCAGGCCTTGGCGGCGAAGCCGGAGTTAGCTCGAGGCTATTTCGACCCGGCCGAGGCGTAGGGCCTCCGCGACCTTCCGGCTCTTCGGCGACGCGAACGCGAAACTTGCGCACGGCCGGATCCGTCCATAAGGCGTGCAAGGCGTCCAGTTCTCCGGCGGCGGCGGGGCGCGGGCGGAGCCGATCGGTGCGGAGAATCACGTCACCATTCTCGGCCATCGGCGGATGCGCGACAATGGAGTCATGAAGCCGCTCGTTTGGGTGCTGCTGGCGGTCCTGACCCCGGCAGCAACGGCCCAGATGAAACTCACGGTCGAGCAGCTTCTCACCTGGGTGCGCTCCTCCCGCGAGCTCAAACACGAAGACAAGAAAGTCGCTGAGTATTTGCGCAAAGTCATCCTGACCGAGCGGCTCGACGAGCGGACCATCGAGCAGTTGCAGGGCGAGGGAGTCGGGCCCAAGACGCTGGAAGCCTTGCGTCTGCTCAGCGTCGCATCAACCGGGCTCGATCGGCCGACGCCGCCGGCGTCCAAGCCGCCGCCGGTCCCGATCCCGCCGCCGGGCGCGGAGGAGCAGAAACACATCATCGAGGAAGCGCGCGAGTACGCGCTCGGTTACACGAAGCGGCTGCCGGATTTCATCTGCACGCAAGTTATTCGCCGTCACATCGACCCGACTGGTTTGGAATTCTGGCAACGCCAGGACGTGGTCGTGGCGCGACTGTCGTTTTTCGAGCAGAAGGAAGAGTACAAGGTCATCATGGTGAACGACCGGCCATCGGAGGTCAACTATCACTCCCTCGGAGGGGCAGTCTCGAGCGGCGAGTTCGGCTCGATGCTCAAGTACGTCTTCGATCCGGAGACGGAGGCGGAGTTTCGTTGGGACCGTTGGGCGACCCTGCGCGGGCGGCGCATGCACGTTTACGCGTATCGGGTAACCGAGCCGAAATCGAAGTGGGGTATCGAATACGAGCGAACCCTCAGAATCACCCCCGGCTATAGCGGCCTGGTCTACGTCGACCGCGACACGCGGATGGTGGCCAAGTTGACGTACGAAGCCGACGGCATTCCGCCGTCGTTCCCGATTCAGCGGGCGGCCAGCGCGCTCGATTACGATTACGTCACCATCGGGCCACAGCAGCACATGCTGCCGTTGAAATACGAGATGCGAATGCGGCAGGGCAAGTTCCTGGTCAAGAACGAGGCAGAGTTCCGAATGTACCGCAAGTTCGGCGCCGAGGCCACCATCAAGTTTGAGACTCCGGACCCGATTTCCGAGGAGCAGACCAGGGAGAAGCCTCCGCGGCCTTGAACGGCTAGACCGGCATTTTCTCGCCGATGAGCCCCTCGACGTACTCGATGGGCACCATCTCGATGGCGTCCCACGGGCAGCCGTCCAGAAACGCGCCGTCGGGCCCCTTGCTGACGCACTTCTTGCAGCCAATGCAGAGTTTCGGGTCCACTTCGATGTGCCCGAACGGCGGATGGTCGGGGTCTTCCACCCAGTACATGCATTCGGCCACCGGGCAATAGGGGACGCAGGCGGGCGATCCGGCGCAGCCGGTACAACATTCGGTGATGATGGCCAGCTCTTTGGGCCGTTTCTTGCGTGGCGTCGCCAACCCCTCCGACATCGGGTGGCTCTTCGCGGCGGTCCCAACAAAGATGGTTTCGAGCGTCAAATCGCCTCCCTCGTCGCCTTGAACCGCTATTGTAGCTTACTTGGGGAGAGCCGCCAGCCGCAGGTTGCGGAAATCGAGGTTGGTCGTCGGATCGTGCGCCTGAAGGCTGATCGCGCCGGGGGTGAGTTTGGCCTGTTTAGCGCGCACCAGATTGCCTTCCGGATGGGGATCTTCCCAATCCGAGACGGGAAAGCCGTTGACCCAGATGCCGAGGTGACGGCCGCGAGCGACGATGGTCTTGGTGAAGAACTCGTTGTCGTTGCTCACGACCTTGCGGGCCGGCTGATAGTGATACACGCCGCCGGTGCCGAAATCGACCGGCGCCGCGCGGTCGCCTTCCTTATACTCGTTGCGAATTTGCGATTCGTAGCCGGTCCAATAGCCGTTCGGATCGCCGCGTAGGAACACGCCGCTGTTGGGGTGGTGCTTTTCGTTCTGCGCGTTGGCGCGGATGTCCAGTTGCAGGATGAAGTCATCCCAGGTTCCCTCGGTCTCGAGCTGCCCGGGACCTTTCTCGACGTGAATCATGGCTTCACGAACACTCCACTCCGGCGGCGTTTTCGGGGGCCTGGGCGGATCGACCTTGCGCCAGCCGGCCAGATCCTTACCGTTGAACAAGGGCTTCAGCCCGAGCGGCAGCAGCTTGATGTTCTGGAACTCTATCTTGCGGTCCTTGTTGTATTGCAAGCCGACATGACCGATGCCGCTTTTGTTCTGCCGCGCGTCGAGCACTTTCTTGCCGTTGAGACTCACCACGAATCGATCCCCTTCGACCCTCACCTCGTAGCGGTTCCACTCGCCGGGCTTGAACGCGGTCTTCTTCGCGCGGACGTGGTTGACCAGGCTTCCGGTTGGGAATTTTTCGTGACGATTGAAAATCTGGAGCTCGTAACCGGTTTCGTGCGGCGGCCCCTGCGACGCCGAGTTGAGGAAGATGCCGCTGTTGCCATCGGCGCCGGTCCGGAACTCACACCGGAGGACGAAATCGGCAAAGGCGCTGCCGGAGCGAAGCCAGCCGGACTCGCCGCCATCGGACACGATGGCGCCGCCGGCGACGCTCCATTTAGCACCGCCTTCCGGCGCCCACCCGAACAGCGATTCACCGTCGAAAAGGAGAATCCAGCCTTCGGTGACTTCCTTCGGGGTCAAGGTATTGGCCGGCTGTGCGCCGAGCCATACGGCGGACGACAGGACAAGTAAGAAAAATCTACACATGTTGTGCATAATAGCATCATGCCGCTCGCGACCGTGTTCGTTCTGGCCCTGGCGGTTACAGCGTCGTTTGCCCAGGAGCCGGTTCCCAAACAAACCTTCACCTACAAGACCGCCGGGAATCTGAATATCCAGGCCGATGTCTGGCGCGCGCCGGGCGACGACGTGCGCCCGGCGATCTTCTGGATCCACGGCGGCGCGTTGATCATGGGGCACCGCGGCAACCTGCGGCGGGCGCACCTGGATCGCTACCTCGGCGAGGGCTTTGTGGTCGTCTCGATCGACTACCGGCTGGCGCCGGAAACCAAGCTGCCCGATATCCTCGAGGACGTCAATGACGCCTGGCGTTGGGTCCAACAGAAAGGACCGGAAATGTTCCGGATCGATCCGCGGCGTGTGGCGGTCGTCGGCCATTCCGCCGGCGGATACCTGACACTGACCACCGGCCACCGGCAACAGCCGCGGCCGCGCGCCCTGGTTTCCTTCTACGGCTACGGCGATATCACCGCCGACTGGTACAGCAAACCCGATCCGTTCTATCTGAAACAGCCGGCGGTTCCGGAGCAGGAGGCGCGCCAATCGGTCGGCACGGCTCCGGTCGCCGAGCCGGCAAGTCCCAACCGCCGCGGCCGCTTCTACCTGTACTGCCGCCAGCTGGGTTTGTGGCCGAAGGAAGTTGCCGGCCTCGATCCGGTCGCCGAGCGCAGTGCCTTCGAGCCGTTCTCGCCGGCGCACAACGTGAAAGCCGGCTGGCCTCCGACGCTGCTTCTGCACGGCGATCAGGACACCGACGTGCCGTTCAGCCAGTCCGAACAAATGGCCGCCGAGTTCCGCAAGCACGGCGTCGCGCACGAATTCATCGCCATTCGTGAAGGAAGTCATGGCTTTGACGGGCGGTTGGAGGATCCCCAGGCACGGGAAGCTTTCGAGCGGGTGATTGCGTTCTTGAAACGGCACACACGCTGAAGGGGACGAGCGCGCCCTACAGGCGCTGATGCTCCTTGAGAATGCAGCGGTCCATGACGACCACGAGCCCGGCGGCCCGGGCGCGGCTGGCGGCGGCCTCGTCGGACACGCCTTCCTGCATCCAGACTGCCCGGGCGCCGATCCGGATCGCCGAGTCGACGATTTCGGCCACAAACTCGCTGCGCCGGAACACGTTCACGATGTCGACCCGCACCGGCACCGACTCGAGCGCTGGATACGACGGCTCGCCGAGCACCTCACTCTCATGCGGATTCACCGGAATGACCCGGTAGCCGCGGCTCTGCATGTATTGGGAAACGCCGTAGCTCGGCCGGAATCGTTTCGAGGAGAGGCCGACCACGGCAAGCGTGCGGCTCTCGCGCAGGAGACTCTCAATGTCTGTCATGGGCAAGATCGAGCAGGCGGAAGAACCGCTCCAGCTCCGCCGAAGTCAGCAGGCGGGACTGGCCGGGCTTCAACGAGCCGAGATCGAGAAAGGCGATGCGTGTGCGCCGCAGCTTCTCGACCATCCTTCCCAGGTGCTGAAACATCAGCCGGATCTGGTTCTGGCGGCCCTCGACCAGCTCCACTTCATACCACGGATTCTCGGCCGGACGGACCAGCTTCAGCTTCGCTGGAGCCGTCCTGCGCCCTCCGAGCGGAATCCCTTCGCGAAACTGCCGCTCCTGGTCCGCCGAGAGGCGCCCGTTCACTTTCACCCGGTACGTCTTGGGAACGCGGTCCTTTCGCGTCAGGATGGCGTTGGCGAACTCGCCGTCATTGGTCATGAGCAGCAAGCCCTCGCTGTGGTAGTCCAGCCGGCCAACCGGAAAGAGCCGCTCGCGGCTCCGCCTCAGGAATTCCATGACCGTCCGCCGGCCTTCGGGATCGTGCGTGGTGGTCACGCAGGCGCCGGGCTTGTTCAAGGCGAAGTAAGTGAGGCGGCGGGGCGGGCGCAGGAGTTTGCCATCGACCTGGATGCGGCTGCGCGCAGGATCGGCTTTGGTGCCGAGCTCGGTGACGACCCGGCCGTCGAGCCGCACCCGGCCCGCCAGCATCAGCGCCTCGGCATTGCGCCGGCTGGCGACTCCGGCCCGCGACAGGATTTTCTGTAAACGCTCCTCCGGCATCCGATATCAGGACGTCGCCTCGACGGCGGGCGTCTCCGCCAGCGCCAGGCGGCTCAATTCTTCGAATTCTTTGAGCGTCGGCAGCTCGGAGAGGTCTTTCAGCCCGAACTGAATCATGAACTCCCTGGTCGTTCGATAGAGAATCGGACGGCCGAGCACCGGCTTGCGGCCGGAGGACGCAATCAGCTTGCGATCGAGCAGCGTCTTGAGGACGCCGGCGCCTTGCACCCCGCGGACCTCCATCACCTCCGGCGCGGTGATCGGCTGCTTATACGCAATGACGGCAAGCGTCTCCAGCGCGGCCAGCGACAGCTTGAGCGGCGGCTTCAATTTCTTGACGAAGCCACGGATCTGGTCGTGGTGCTCGGGCTTAGTGCTCATCTTGTAGCCGCCGGCCACCTCGCGCACCGTTAGTCCGTGCTCCGGCCGGTTGTACTCGATGACGAGCTCCTCGAGCAGGTCCTCCACCTTCTTCAGGGGCGCCTCGAGAGCGCTGGCGATCTGCGAAGCGCTGAGCGGTTCCTCGGTAACGTAGACCACCGCCTCGAGCAACGCTTTCAGACGCGCCTTTTCGATGTCGCCCGGAGGAGCCTCCGGTTCGAGGGTCAGCGTATCGAGCGCCCGCGACTCCTGGTTGGTATCGGTAACTTCCATTTCCAATCGTTCAGTCGGTCACGGCTCTGGTTTCCGCCGTCATCTCCGGACCGGCGACGGCCTGAGCGAACCTCTTGTGTTTCTTCAACACGATCTCGCCAAAAGCCTCCCGCTGCACCAGAACCAGAGCTTCCATCCGAACCATCTCGAGCAGCGCCAGAAACAGGCAGATCATCGCCCGCCGGCTGCGCTGCCGCTCAAACAGCTCGATCGCGGACACGCCGGCGCCGGCCGGGAGGTCGGCGAAATATCCGCCGAGCCAGGCGAGCATTTGCGGCACGGTCACGTCTTCTTTGCCGATTTCATACAACGGCCGGTTCCGCGCGCGTTCCAGAACCGATTGCAAGGTCTTGATCAGGTCGAACAGCGTAACCGCCAGCTCGCCTTCCTCGGTCCCGGATACGAACTGGCCCAACCCGGGGTTGGACCACACAGCCTCCTCGATCACGCGTTTCTGCTGGAGCATCTCGGCCGCGTTCTTGTACTTTTCGTGCTCGAGCAGCCGCTCGACCAGCTCGAGCCGCGGGTCTTCCTCCGGCGAGAGCTTGTCCAGCTCCGGATCGCGGGGCAGCAGCAGCTTCGACTTGATGTGGATGAGCGTGGCGGCCATATAGATGAACTCGGCCCCCAGCTCGACGTTCAGCTCGACCGCCCGATGCATGTATTCGAGATACTGGCCCGTGATGCGGGCGATGGGAATGTCGTAGATGCTGATCTCCTGCTTGCGGATGAGGTCCAGCAGCAGGTCGAGCGGCCCTTCATACGCTTCGAGTTGGACGTTCAGCGGAGACGAGGACACTAACTTTCAAGTTAGCATGAAGCGGCGCTACCGGAAGAACACGAGCGTGACGTCGACGGTGCGGGCCGCGTCATCGATGGTCAGATCCGGCCGGGTCCGGCCCAGGTTGTCGAAGATCCCATCCTCTCGAATCCGATCGAGGAAGTACCGCGGATAATCGGAGTTGAAGGGCTTGCCCGGATCCATCGCCCACATCTTTTTGACGGCCGCCTCGCCATTGATGTCCAGCCCCTGAATGCGCAGCTTGCCGAACAGGAATTGCGGCCCCGGCGCGACGCGCAGGACCAGATCCACCTTCCGATGGGCGTCATCGACGCTGCGCTCGACGGTGGAATCAACGCGCATATAACCGAGGCGGTGCATCCGGTCGTGGATCTTCTGGCGCGCCTGTTCGACGTGCTGGAAATTGACGATGTCTCCGGATTTCAGGTCCGCCAGCTCGAGAAGCTGGCGGTCGAGGGTCTGGGTGCCTTCCACGCGCACGTCGCCGAGATCGAACGACGGGCCTTCCTCGACATGCACGGTCACCACCACGCCTTTGACTTCTTTGGCGCTTACCGCCTCGATGGTCGGGAAGGCGACGCGAATCCGGCCCCGCTCCTCGTACAACGGCCGAATGCTCGCGTCCAGGATCTCGGCGAACGCGCCTTCGCGGAACTCGGTTCCGACGGCCGGGCCGGCGACCGCGCGCTGCAACGTCGCCGCCGGCAGCACTTTGGTGTTCACAAACTTCACTTCGGCGACCACCGGGGGAGCGCCGGCGGGATAGAAGAGAATGTACAGCTCGTCCGGCTTGTCGCCGGTCACCCGTCCGTCGACGGTCACGGTCTGGTTGTTTTTCGCCAGGATGCCCTCGAGGAGCCGGGTGTAGCGCGCGAGCATGATCTTCGTGCCCGGGATCCGGTCGCCGAACAGCGGATCGGCGGCCAGCAACGCCCGGCGCAGCTCCGGGTCGGGAACCGCCAGGCGCTCGAACCGCACCCGATAGACCTGGGCGATCTCGGCGACCTCGAACGTGACTGCGTAGCCCTTCCCGCTCGCCGACGGCGCGAATCGATAGGCGACGCTCTCGAAGGCGCCCGAAGCCACCAGCCGGTCCCGCGCCTTTTCGAAGATCGTCGGATCGGCGATCTGGCCGCTCTTCAAACCCGCCAGCGCCGCAATACGTTCGGTCGGATAGAGCCGGTTGCCTTCCACCTCGACGGCGTCGAGAGGCCACGATGTCGGCGGCGTGGATTCCGCCTTCACCGCCGGCGGATTCCGCCGCACCGGCGCCTGCTTCTTCGTCTGGGATGAGGCGGCCAGCGCGCCGGCGGCAATCAGGAGGAGGACTCGGAACATACTTATACTGTAGAAGATGCGCCGGCGAGTGATTCTGTTTCGTCTTTGGAAAGGGGGCGCGGCCCAATGATTGCGGTGGACTTCGCCGGCAAGACGGCGATCGTGACCGGAGGCGCCAACGGCATCGGCCTGGCGTGCGCGCGAGCGTTCGCGACCGGTGGAGCCCGCGTGTGGATCTTCGACCTGGAGAAAGAGCGGCCCGCGGAGGTGGCCGCCTCGTTTGGCGCGCAGGCGCGTGGAGTCGACGTCACCGACAGCCAGTCGGTGGAAACGGCGTTCGAAGCCGCCGGAGCGCCCGATATCGTCGTAGCCAACGCCGGGATTGGCGGGGGGACGGACCTGACGGAGATCTCGGCCGGCTCCTGGGAGCGAACCCTCGCCGTCAACCTCACGGGAGCGTTCCACACCGTGCAAGCGGCCGCCCGCCGGATGAAGCCTCGCCGCGGCGGCGCGATTGTCATCACCGCGTCGACCAACTCCTACGATGGTGAGGCCGGGCTTGCCGCCTACAATGCCAGCAAAGCGGGGCTGCTCGGCTTGCTGCACACGGCCGCCAACGAGCTCGGCCCGTACCAGATCCGCGTCAATGCGGTCTGCCCGGGACTCATCCGCACGCGACTGACGCGCGGGCACTTTTCAGACCCCGGCCTGTTGAAGGAATACTTTCGCGGCATCCCGCTCGGGCGTGGGGGAGAGCCCGAGGAGGTCGCCGCCGCAGCCGCGTTTCTGGCGTCCGATCTGGCGGCTTACATCACCGGGGCTGCCTTGTTCGTCGACGGCGGCCAGATGGCGTCGAAGTTCGGGACATGGAATGATACGGCGGCGGAGTTCGTCTCCGACCACTGGCGATTGCGGTAGCCGGACCCGCGGGAACCTGTGGGCTACTTGTTCTCGTTGAATCGTTGCTCGATCGCGTTCCAGTTGACGACGTTCCACCAGGCGTTCAGGTAATCGGCGCGGCGGTTCTGATACTTCAGGTAATAGGCGTGCTCCCAGACGTCGCACCCCATCACGGGGAACTTGCCGTCCATGATCGGGCAGTCCTGATTCGGCGTGGACACGATCTCGAGCTGGCCGCCGCTCAGCACCAGCCACGCCCAGCCCGAACCGAACCGCGTCATGCCGGCCTGGTTGAACTTCTCTTTGAAGCTCTCGAAGGCGCCGAAGGCGTTCTGGATGGCGGCCGCCAGGTTGCCGACGGGCGCACCGCCGGCATTCGGCCCCATGATCCGCCAGAACATCGAGTGATTATAGTGGCCGCCGCCGTTATTACGGACGGCGGCGCGGATATTCTCGGGCACGGCGGCGCATTGGCCCGCCAGAAGCTCCTCGAGGCTCCTGCCCGCCAGCGCGGCGGCCGACTCGAGGGCCTTGTTCAGGTTGGCGACATAGGCGGCGTGGTGTTTGCCGTGATGAATCTCCATCGTCGTTTTGTCGACGGAGGGCTCCAGCGCGTCGTGCGGGTAGGGGAGCGCGGGAAGTTCAAAGGGCATGATCAGTCTCCTTCTCGAATGCGTCGGCCAGGCGAAACATGCCGGCCTCGTTGAAATGGTTCGTCAGAATCTGCAGGCCGACCGGCAGGCCGGCCGCCGTTTTTCCGCACGGCACGCTCATGCACGGGATGCCGGCGAGGTCGCCGGTGATCGTGTAGATATCCGACAAGTACATTTCCAGCGGATCGTCGAGCTTCTCGCCGAGGCGGAAGGCCGGGAACGGCGAGACCGGCGCGAGGATGGCGTCGACCTGCTGAAAAGCTTCGGCAAAGTCGCGGGCGATCAACGTCCGGACCTTTTGCGCCTTCAGATAGTAGGCATCGTAATAGCCGGCGCTGAGCACGTAGGTGCCGAGCATGATGCGGCGCTTGCACTCGGCGCCGAACCCTTCGCCGCGGGTGGCGCGATACATGTCGATGAGCGTTTCGCCGGAGGCGGAGCGGGTGGTGTAGCGGACGCCGTCATAGCGCGCCAGATTCGAGCTCGCCTCGGCGGTGGCGATGATGTAATAACAGGCGATGGCGTAATCGGTCGCCGGCAGGCTGATGTCGCGCGGCTGGCAGCCGAGCATCTTCAGCGCGTCGATGCCGCGGTGAATCAAGTCTCCGGTTTCGCTGGCGAGACCCTGGAAGTACTCTCGCGGCAGCCCGATTTTCAACCCTCCGACCGCCCCGTCGAGCATCGAGACGTAGTCGGGCACCGGAGCGAACGCCGAAGTCGAGTCCATCTCGTCGCGGCCGGCGATGACGCCGAGCAACCGGGCGGCGTCGCGCGTGGTGCGGGCGAAAGGACCGATGTGGTCGAGCGAACTGGCGAAGGCGACCAGGCCGTGGCGGGAAACGCGTCCATAGGTCGGCGTGACCCCGACGACGCCGCAGAAGGAAGCGGGCTGGCGAATCGAGCCTCCGGTGTCGGAGCCGAGCGCCACGGTGGCCGTTCCCTGGGCGACGACGGCGGCCGATCCGCCGCTGGAGCCGCCGGGGACGCGATCGGTATCGACGGGATTCCGCGTCGGCCCGAACGCGGAATTCTCGGTCGAGGAGCCCATCGCGAATTCGTCGCAATTCGTCTTGCCAATGATGACGCCGCCGGCTTGCTCCAGGCGCGTCACCGCGGTGGCATCGTAGGGGGGAACATAGTTGGCCAGCAGGCGCGATCCGCAGGTCGAGCGAACACCCCGCGTCAGAATCACGTCCTTGACCGCGACCGGCACGCCGGCCAGCGGGCCGGGATCCTCCCCACGAGCCAGCCGCTCATCGACGGCGGCGGCGGCGGCCAGGGCCCGCTCTTCAGCCAGCAGGAGATAGGCGTTGGTTTTCGGATTCTCGGTGCCGGCGAATCGCAACGCCTCCCGTGTCAGCTCGGCCGCGCTGAAGCGCCGCGCGGAGAGACCCTGGCGGATCTCGTCGATGGTCAATCGGGCGACGTTCATCCGCGCTCGATCACCTTGGGAACTTTGAAGTGCCCCCTGCCGGCCACGGCCGCATTGGCGATCGCGTCATGGTGGGTGAGCGTCCCCCGCTCGGCGTCGGCGCGAAGGGTAGCGGTCTCCCCGGCCTCGTAGAGGACCTGCGCCATCGGCTCGACGGCGGAGGTGTCCATCTCGTTGAGCTTCTCCATGTACTTGAGGATCTCATCCATCTCGCGCGCCATCCGGGCGGTCTCGCCGGCGGTCAGCTTCAGGTTCGCCAGGTCGGCGACATAGCGCACCTCCGCCTCGGAGATCTTCATGCGCCCGCCCCCGCCCTCTTCCGCGACGCCTCGTACAGACGCCGAAGCACCGGATCGGCGATCGCTTCCGAGGGGTCGCGCACCTGCCGCTCCTCGCGGCCGGGCAGTTTCCGGCGGGCCGCGAGGCGGAACTCGAGGTCCATGACGATCCCTTCTCCGACGACGTTCTCGATGCTCTTCAATATCTGTCTGGTGAGCGGAAACAACTGCTTGCGCCACAAGGAATCCTCGACGTCGACCACCAGGCAGCCGCGCACCAGAGCGCGCGGTTCGGTGTGCCGGGCCACGGCCTTGCCGACCGCCGCCGACCAGCCCGCTTTGGCGATCTCTTCGGTGGTGACGCATTGGCCGGCGCCCGACTTGAGGATCGCCCGGCCGGCTCGCTCCATAGGCGACATTGTAGCTGAATCGGGGACGGATCAGGCCAGCGTCTGGTCGAGCGTCTGGCGCGACTGTTCTTCGCGAAAAGCGCGCAGGCTGGCGCCCAGCGCCGGATCCGAGAGCGCGAGAATCGCCACCGCCAGCAGGGCGGCGTTAATCGCACCCGGCTTCCCAATGGCAAGCGTGCCCACCGGAACCCCCGCCGGCATCTGAACCGTTGCCAGCAGCGAGTCGAATCCCTTCAGCGACCCGCTCTCGATCGGAACGCCAAGCACCGGCAACCGCGTGTGAGCGGCGATCACTCCCGCCAGGTGCGCCGCGCCGCCGGCGGCCGCGATCATTACCCGGATGCCGCGGCCCTCGGCGGCGGTGGCGTAGGCGGCGGTCTCCGCCGGAGTGCGGTGGGCCGAGAGGACGCGGCATTCACGGGCCACGCCGAAGCGGTCCAGCGTCTCGGCGGTATGGCGCATCGTGTCCCAATCCGATTTGCTGCCCATCAGAACGGCCACCCGCGGGCCGGCGGAGTCGCTCATGGCCGCGCTCATTCACCCTGCTCGAGCGAGTAGGCGCGCTGGCCGTCGAACCTGCACAGATTATCTGTTTTGATGAAGTCCAGGCCCAGGCCGGCCAGGCGGTCCAGCAGATCGACAATCTGGCGGTGGGTGACGGCCACGGCGTCGCCATCCGGCCGGAACCGGCAGCGCCAGTGGTCCGAGCAGAATGTCTCCGGCATGCCCTCCGGCCACACCTTGACGCCGCGATTGCTGATCAACTGGAGCTTGATGCCGGCTACCGAGACCCGATTCACCACGGCGGCGAGCTGCTCCGGCGTTCCGCCGGTCCAATCGAGAAACACGTCGACGCCGACCAGCTCCTTGGTCGCCCGGGGACGCCCGGTCTCGACCGGCGCGACGGTTTGCCCGGGAGCCGACTGGTAGCTAACCGCCTTGAGCTTCTCGGGCAACTGGCCCATGCGAGCGACCACGGCCTGGGCGAACTCACGCGTACCGACCTTCTGACGGCTGACTCCGTCCTGGAAGATGTCGTAGGTGTGGATGCCGTCCTCGAGGGTGCGCAGCCAGGCGTTATGGACGCGGCTCGCGATGTCGGGCTGGCCGACATGCACCAGCATCATGACGGCCCCCAGCAGCAGCCCGGAGGGATTCGCCAGGTTCTGACCGGCGCGACGGGGCGCCGAACCATGGATGGCTTCGAACATCGAGAAGCCGAAGCCGATGTTGGCCGAGCCCGCCAGGCCGACCGAGCCGGCGATTTGCGCGGCCACGTCCGACAGGATATCCCCGTACAGGTTGGGCATGACGATGACGTCGAAAACCTCGGGCGTATCGGCGAGTTTAGCGGCGCCGATGTCCACGATCCAGTGCTCTTTCTCGATCTCCGGGTAGCCGGCGCCGACCTCGTCGTAGACGCGGTGAAAGAGGCCGTCGCTGAGCTTCATGATGTTGTCTTTGGTGAAGCAGGTGACCTTCTTCCGGTTGTTGCGGCGGGCGTACTCGAAGGCGTAACGGACGATGCGCTCGCTGCCGGGGCGCGAGATGATCTTGAGGCTCTGGACGACCTGGTCGGTCTGCTGATGCTCGATTCCGGCGTACAGGTCCTCTTCGTTTTCACGCACGATCACGACATTCATGTCGGGATGCAGCGTGTCGACGTAGGGGTGATAGGCGACACAGGGCCGCACGTTCGCATACAAGCCGAACATCTTGCGCGTGGTGACGTTGAGGCTCTTGAAGCCTCCGCCCTGGGGAGTCGTGATCGGGGCCTTCAGAAAGACCCTGGTGCGGCGCAGAGACTCCCAGCTCCCGGGATCGACGCCGGCGCTGACCCCACGCAGATACACCTTCTCGCCGATCTCGATCTCCTCGATGGCCAGCCGGGCTCCGGCGGCCTGGAGGATCTCCAGCGTGGCGGCCATGATCTCGGGGCCGATCCCGTCGCCGCGGGCGATAGTGATGGAAACAGGCTCAGACATGCTGAAGCAACCACGATAAACGGCCATGGGGGCCGCGCGCAACCGGCGGCGAACCGGCGCCCGCTATCGGCCGCGAGGATAGCAGCCCAGCACACGCAGGAAATCCGCCAGCTCGGCGAGATGCGCCAGCGCTCGGGCTTCGTTCGGCGAATCGATCCGGCCGAGGAAATCGAGGTAGAAAAGATACTCGAAGGGTTTGCCCCGCAATGGACGCGACTCGATTTTCATCAGGTTCAGGTCTCGAAGCGCGAACGCGCTCAAGGCTCTGAACAACGCCCCGGGGACGTTTCGCGTGGTAAACACCAGCGAAGTCTTGTAGCTGTCGCGGCCGGCCGGCGGCAGGGCGGCCCGCCGGGCGGGTCTGCGGAGAAGGAAGAACCGGGTGAAATTCCGGCGGTCGTCTTCAATGGAACGCTTCAAAACGTGGCAGCCATAAACGCCGGCGGCCAGGTCCGAGGCGATCGCCGCGGCATCGGCGGGCCGCTGCTCGGCGATCATCTTGACGCTCCCGGCGGTGTCGTAATAGGGCACTTTCTCCAGTCGCGGATGGCGCGCGAAGAAATCCAGGCACTGATTGAGCGCCACCGGGTGGGAGAAGACGCGGCGGATTCGCCGGAAGCCGACGCCGGGAGCGGCGATCAGGTTGTGGACGACGTGGACGTTGGTCTCGGCGGCGATGGTGAAGTTGTACCGCAGGAGCAAGTCGTAATTCTCGTGGACCGAGCCATGGAGCGTGTTTTCAATAGGAATGACGGCGGCTTCGACCTGGCGCCGGCTGAGCATCCGAAACACCGCCTCGAAGGTCGGGCACGGAACCGCTTCGGCCGGGCGGCCCAGCAATTGGTGGATGGCGATCTGGCTGAAGGCGCCCCGCTCGCCCTGGAAAGCCACCCGGAGCCGCCCCACCGCGCGCCTGACTGCCATCCTCAGGTCTCCCTGCTAATCCGATCCCTGTTCCAAAAACGGAACAGAATCACCAGGAGGTGGGTTGCCACCTCGCCGCCCAGCATATATAATGCCTTTCGCGGGAACTGCGCGCCCGGGTGCTCACGAGGGCGTTCAAAACCCATCACGGGAAACGATCATAGCATGGAGGACGGCGGCCAGAGACTGAAGGCTGCCCGGGAGCGGTTGAATCTCCGCTACCGGGACGTCGAGGAAGCCAGCGTCCGCCTTGCCAACCGGCACAAGAACGACGATTATTCGCTGGCGCTCAGCCGGCTGGCCGACATCGAGAACAAAGGAAGCGTTCCGAGCATTTTCCGCCTGTATGCGTTGTGCGCCATTTACCGCCTGGATCTGCTGGAGGCGCTGCGATGGTTTGGCGTCGATATTTCTCAATTGCCCGGCGACGCCGTGTATGCCGGCTCCGTTGAGCGGACCCATCCGATCAAGCACGAAGCCAATGGCCAAGGATCGGTACAGGTCCCGCTGGCACTCGACCCAGGCCTTGACCCGCGGCGGACGACTTTTCTGAGCCGCATGATTCAGCGCTGGGGCAGCCTCCCGCTCATGCTGCTGAACGGCCTGGAACCCAAGGAGCGGTGTTATGCGTTCGTTGGAACCGAAGACTGGTTCATGTATCCGCTGCTGCGGCCCGGTTCGCTGGTGATTATCGACGAGCGGCGGCGGCGGCCGGAAAAGGGCCCGTGGACGACGGAGTTCGAGCGGCCGATCTACTTCTGCGAGCACCGGGACGGATTCTCGGTATCCTGGTGCAGCGTCAACAATGACAAGATGTACCTGCTGCCCCATCCAGCCTCAGCGAGCGAGCCGCTGGTATTCGAGTATCCCAGGGAGATCGAACCGCTAGGGCAGGTGATTGCCGTGGCTATGAGTCTGGATCCAGTGAGGGGACGCCGAATTCGTTCCTGAGCAACGCCAGCAGCGCCTCCAGGTCCACAAGGTAATGACGCCGACTGACGCCGCGAGCGGTCGCGGGCGCCAGCTTCTCATAGGGACGGATCCGCTGCCAGGTATCCAACAACGTTCGTTTATCTTCCGGCAGCGAAGACAAGTAAAGGTCCAGGTCGGCCTTCTTTTGTTCCAGATCGTAGTGCAACCACTCGCTAAAAGCACGGGCATGGCTCTTACTCAGCGTGCTGTTGGCCTCTCCCTCGCCGAACACCATCCCGAGGCCGTGATGCTGGTAGCGCCCGCTATTGGCGTCGCGAAGCGAAGACAGGTAGACGAGCCGTCCGAAAGTACTCGGAATCTGCGCCAGCGTGTGGCGCCATAGGTCGACGGCCGGGCCCCGTTTCAGGGTACTACTGCTACGGATCGCCATTCCTTTATACTAGTCTATATCAGGTCATTCGGTCTGGGTGCGGAAGTGACTTCGACGGATTCTCTGTTCCGAAAACAGAAAATCTTCTCCACTTAATCGCAATCTCCGCGGAGTTCTATTACCTTCAGTACTGTCACTTCCCCCAAAGCTTAACTTGACAAAAAAGGAACACACCCGTGCTTAAGAGAACTTTGCTTGCGTTTTTCCTGGCCCTTCAGTTCGCGGCGGTCGTCAACATTGCCCACGCCGACGCGCCGCTGCCGAGCTGCCTGCCGTGCCCGCCGGTGGGGGATGGTAATTAGGGCGAGCACAACTCGATTCAAGTAGCCGCCTCGGAGAGGGCACAGGTCCGCCCCACAGGGCCTGTGAAATAATGAGAACGAGCTGAGCCGGCTCGTTTTCATGAAGGTTTGCTACTTCCACGCCTTCTCGGGCATCAGCGGCGACATGACTGTCGGTGCGCTGGCCGACGCGGGCGCCGACCGCGCGGCCATTGTGGGCGGTGTGTCTTCGCTTGGAACCGGAGCGAGTCTGCGATTCGATTCCGCGCGCCGCCATGGAGTGGCGGCCACCAGGTTCGTCGTCGAAGGAGGCGAACAACGGGCGCACCGGCACCTGCCGCAGATCGTCAGAATGATCGAGAGCTCCTCGCTGCCGGAGCGCGCGAGGAGAAACGCCTGTGATGTCTTTCGCCGGCTCGGCGAGGCCGAGGCGGCCGTGCACGGCGTGCCCGTGGACAAGGTCCACTTTCACGAAGTAGGCGCGGCCGACTCGATCGCCGACATCGTCGGGGCCTGCCTGGCGCTCGAGCTGCTCGAGGTCGAGGCGGTGTACTGCTCGCCGGTGAACGTGGGCGGCGGCACGGTCGCCACCGAGCACGGCGTTCTGCCAGTGCCGGCGCCGGCAACGGCGCGGCTGCTCGAGGGCAAACCTGTGTACTCCCGGGGCCCCCAGGTCGAGCTGACGACGCCGACGGGGGCGGCGCTGGCGGCGACATTGGCGCGCGAATTCGGACCGCTGCCGCCGCTGAAGCTGGCGGCGACCGGATACGGGGCCGGCGAGAAGGATTTCCCGGAACAGGCCAACGTGCTCCGGGCGATGCTTGGGGAAGCCGGCGCGGCCGCCGAGTCGCGGACCGTCGCGCTCATTGAAGCCAACATCGACGATTCGACGCCGGAGCTGCTCGGCTATGCCATGGAGCGGCTGCTCGAAAGCGGGGCGCTCGACGTCACGCTGACGCCCGTCTACATGAAAAAGAACCGGGCGGCCACGCTGCTTTCGGTGATGGCGCGGCCCGAGGATCAGGAAACGCTGGCCGCCCTGGTGCTGTCGGAGACCTCGACGCTCGGGCTGCGCATTCTCCAGGCCGAGCGCCGCGTGGTAGCGCGCGATACCGTCGCCGTCGAGACGGCCTATGGAACGGTCCGCGTGAAAGTGTCCGCCGGCGGCGCCTTTGCGCCCGAGTATGAAGACTGCCGCCGTCTGGCGCTCGCCTCCGGCACGCCGTTCAAAACGATCCTGGCGGAGGCCAGTCACGCCTATCTCAAGAATCGACGATGAAATACTACCTCACGACACCGATTTACTACGTGAATGCGGCGCCGCACGTCGGGCACGCGTATACAACAATGGTCGCCGACCTGATCCGCCGCTTCCAACGCATGCGGGGATACGAGGCGGTGGTCGCCACCGGCAGCGACGAACACTCGCAGCACGTCGAGCGCGCCGCCCGGGCGGCCGGACGCACGACCGAAGAACACTGCACCCTGATGGCCGGCGAGTTCCGCCAGCAATGGCAGCACCTGGGCTTCGCGGTCGACCGGTTCATACGCACCTCCGACAAGAAGCATCACGCCAAGGTCGCCTGGCTGTTCAAGC
>Ga0247727_10006982_pt1 | contig 21845 bp, 23 predicted proteins | sample WisWelCaveWW1625_FD_202498 | JGI IMG/M metagenome (GOLD analysis project Ga0247727, IMG submission 202498) | Biofilm microbial communities from Wishing Well Cave, Virginia, United States - WW16-25 | ecosystem: Environmental > Aquatic > Deep subsurface > Groundwater > Cave microbial mat | place...
CTCTGTGAACCTTTGTGGCGCTCCGTGCCTTTGTGTTAAAAAGGCATTAAAAAGCACAAAAAACTTTCAGAATTTTATTTTGAGTTTGTGTGCCTTATGGCTTACACGCCGGTTAATTCTTATTCGCACTCACCTCCGCCTTCCCCAAACTCTCCACCATCCGATTCACCGCCTCGCGCAGCGCCGCGACGGTGACTTCGTATTTGCGGGTTTCCGTGTTCAATCCGGGCATGGCCTTGAAATCTTTTTCATGAATCTCGAACGTGTCTTGCCAAAGCGTGGCGCGCGTGGAAGTGTTGAGCAGCCGGGCCGAAAGCTTGGTGTGCCGCTCGATGTTGCGCTTGTGCGTGGATTCCAAATAGTAGCCGAGCGAGGCGCCGATCGAAGTGGCGATGCTGCCGGGAATGCCGTTGAATTTGGTCTCCGTGGCCCGCACCGTGCCGATGCCGGTGCTGAAAGTCGAGGTTTCTTCGGAAGAGCCGGTCGCAAGATAAACCGGAATGCCGAACGCCAAACCCAAACCGAGACCGTAAAGAAACTGCCGTCCGGGGTTTTGATCGTAATAACCATAAAAGTTCTCGATCTCTCCCACGAGCACGGCTTCGATTCCACCCGCTGCCAGCGCGGCCAAGACTGAATCGGAAATACTCTCCGACGAGAAGGCGCCGCGTTGCGTTGCCGTGAAAGCGTTGGAATAACTCAAATGCGCCACGAGCACCTGCGTGATCTCCTCGGCCTCTTTGCCATGAAAGCCGTTGTCGTAACTGAAATCATTCACGTCGCTGAAACCCGCGGCTTTGCGGGCTTTTTTCTCGTGTTCTTGCGGCTCGCGCTTGTCGGTAAAAGTCGCGACCTGCACACGCAAAGGAAGAGCTTGTTGGGCGCGGACAATGCCGGCGTCGTTGAGACGGTATTTGATGGGATAGCCGCAGCCGCCGAGCAGAAACGCTGCAGCCAAAACTGCGCGAAGAAGCATCTTGAAATTCATTTGGGCTTTCATGTCATCCTCCAGTTTGTCAAACGAGTTTAGAATTTGATTTATAGCGGTTTGGGAATGAATGAGTAGCTTCATCCGATATTGTCATTCAGGAATCTTTTGAAGGGCTTGGCAAAACCTTGATTTCAACGTGTCATCTTGGTGCTCAAAAAGATTCTTTCAGAATGACATGAAAAGAGGTGTCTCTTCACACAAACTAAAGAAGCGCGCCGGTGCAGTCCCTTGTGGCGCGAGGTGATTTCGCGCCACGACCATAGAGTCGTTCGGTTCGTTGTAATCTGGAAAAAAAAGATTCTCACTTTGCTCCAAAACTCCACCAGCTTGCCAGGCTTTGTCTTGCCAATTGCGCGAACTCATATGTGCCGGCGATATTGCCGCAGAGCGTCATCGCCGCGAGCAAGGCCCACCAAACAAGGTGCCAGATATTCGATCGCGCCCTTTGCATAATTCCTGGAAAGCTTGCTTGAAAATTCTGGGCGGCATGTATGCCTCTCTCAAGCCGGGAAACCTTCCGCAATTTTCTGGATGGATTTGTCGGCCCGCCTTCGTCAACTACCATTACAAAAACAAAAATTTGATGAACTGCAATTTTGTCGTGATTGAAGTTCTCTATGGCCGCGCGTAATTCCGCGGGCGAGCTTGTCGAGGCCTTATTCTCACACATGCTCACTTGTCCTTGCTGCGCTATTGCTTCAAAACAAACCCCGCTCTTGCCATGAACCTCCGCCCGTCTTTCAGCTTGCCGCTCAACTCCCAGCCCTGCTCAACGCCGGCCGGCAGGTTTTGCCGGGGAAAGCTGAAATTGTTTTTCTCTTCTCCCTCTATAACCGCAAGCGTTACCTTCTTTTCCCCGTGCAATAATGAAATTTCGTAAAATAAGGCCTTGGGAATGGCAGCCCATGTGAAGATCAAATGCCCGCCCTCGTCGCTCAACTTCACCGACATGCCTTTGTATTCGATCACTTCATTTTCAGTCACAAAACCCAGCGGCCCGTTTTCGAAAATCACCAGTTGATGATTCGAGGGCAAATTTTTTACCGGCGTGTTGGGGCGGAGCAAGATCACCAGCAAAACGGTGGCGACTGCAACACCCGCTAGGCCATAGCCCCAGGCCGGGAAAGGCTCGAGCCGGAGCTTTATTTCCTCCACAAAATCCCTAACATATTGCCGGATGGGGGGAGGCTGCACGTGCGGCAAAACCTTCGCGGCCAGGGTTAACTTTGCCGGAATGTGCCGAAGCTGTTTCGCCTGCGCAACCAACTCGACGGGCGCTGAAACAGAGGAAGCTGGCGCGAAAGCTTTCATGGCGCTTTGCATCTCCGTCATTTTAACCAAGCATTCGGCGCAAGTCTGCACATGCGCTTGCAGTCGCTGTTCTGCTTTTGGCGCCAGACGATGCGATAAAAAGAGGCCTAGCGTTTTGTCGTCCGTATGTAGACTACCGTTCTCTAAAATTGCTTCTGTAACTTCGGCTCTTTTCATCAGCTCGCGAAAAGCAATATGAGCTGCGAGCTCGCGGCGCAAAGCTTCATTTTGGCGCACTGCGGCCAGCAGCTCTTCTTCACTTTTACCGGCCCACTCTTCCCCCAAAATTGCCAGCAGCCCGGCCGGGAGTCGATTCGTTTTCATGACAAGGCCACTCCGAGTTGTTCCAAATAAGTTCTCACCGTTTGATTCGTCACGTTGGCGCCGGGCAAATCGCAGCACATGTGTTGAAACAGTTTTAGTAAATTCGCTCTGACGCGCGCCAGGCTTTTATGAACGTCCATCGCGGTCGAATCGTGAATCGTTTTTTCGATCGCGGGCAAATCCAGCATACTGCATTTATAAGCTGCCAAAATCTGTTGCGCGCTCAAGTCTTTGTTGTAAAACAGCCGCAGCAATTGCCGTTCTTTGAGCGAGAGTTGCGCCAAAGATTTTGAAAAGCGCGCGACTACTTTGCGCAGCAGCATTTGCATCTCCTCATCCAACTCCGTTGGCAACGCCAGAATCTCCATGAGCTCGCCGCTCAATTCGATTTCATGCGGGCGAGGCAGCAAATCTTCCCGGCCGCCGGTTTGCAGAAGCTGCCGGCCGATCTCGTTTTTGATTTCTTGCAAGTCCTCCGAAGCGAGCTGCAGCTCCTCCGCGATTTGCTGCTCAGGCTGCCGGAGCTGCAATAACACAAACGCTTTTTGTGTTTCTTCCGAGCAGCGGTGCAGCACGCGCGGCAGGCTCCCGCTTTTGAGGATGAGCCTCAGCACGTTCGCTTTGAGCTGTGCGATTTGTTGCGAGGATTGCCGCAATTGCGCTGCTATTTGTTCATTCGTCTTTTCTTGCTGCATCAAACCGTACATCTTTTTTTCGTGCCGGGAAGCATCGGGGATTTTTTTGGGCAAAGACTCCGCTTCGAATAGCTTTTGGATGATGGCCTCTTTAAACTCCAATACTTTGGCAATCGAACAGTTCATCTCTTCGGCGATTTCGGCTTCCAGCGTTCCTTCGCGCAACCGCACGAAGACGAGGCGCTCTTCTTTGGTGACGGAAGGTTTTTGCAGTACTTTGGGCACGTAGGTCCGGCTCGGATAGCGCCAGCGCAAGAAATCTTTATAGAGCCGGTCTTGGTAATGCAAAACCACGCCGAGATAGGCGGAAAGCGCAGGCCATTCCCCGGCTTTGAAGTTGGCGAGCTTGTCGGGCAGGTGCTGAAAAATCCAAAGAAAAGCTTCCTGTGCAATGCCGCCATAATCTTGCTCTCTGCCGCCGGTTTTTTTCCCTTTCAAAAAGAAAAGGATGCGCCCGGCCCAACTTTCCGCCACTTTATACACTTCATTTTTATAACGCTCGACAAACTCGGCCCAGGCTTTTTTTTCTTTATCATCATCGTCCCGCCAGGAGCGCAAAACGCGGGCAATAAATGCTTGGTCCGTTTCGAGCGATTCGGTATCAAACCCCTTCATGCTCACTCCTCTGCAGGCTGGAAGCCTGCGCTACAATTTATTCCACGCGAAAGCGGTACCAGTTGTATATTTTTTGATCGCGCATTTCAACCACCAGCCCGCGATCTTCATAAACCCAAAAAGCGCCACGTGTAGTGGGCTTGATCGCATGTGGATGCGGATATTTTTCCTCCAGCACGCGACTGGGCGCGCCGATGTTGAGGCCGTTTTCATCGACGGCGCTCTGATTCGTATTTAACGTCAGCAGAATTGAAATTTTCTCCGGCGAGGATTTGGAGCGCAGGTGAAAATATTCGGTATCTTGCTCGGCCGCATGAAAAATCGAAACCGAGGTGGTGGGAGTTAAAAATTGATTCCAGCGTCCCCGGCTGAGATTGCCCGGCGCACTCACTTGTTGCCCGGCGGTTTTGCTGGCGTTGCGCGCAGACGAGGCCTGCAACCGCGGGAGGCCGAGATATTTTCGTACGATCCCGGCATGAATCGAGGTGCTGTCTTTTTGGAGATACTTTTTGAAATACACACCCGCCTCCATGCGGCGGCCGATTTTATAACTCCACATGCCGAGATTGTAGAGCGGCTCCAAAAAATCAGGCTCGTCGGTGCGCGCGGCGGAGAAATGCGCGATGGCCTCGGTGGTATCTCCTTCTAAAATCGCCAGCACGCCCATATTGTTGTGCGCTTCGTGAAAATAAGGATTGAGCTTGCGCGCGGTTTTAAAATTGCCTTTGGCAAAATCGAGGTCCCCTTTCAACAAATAAGCGCATCCCAAATGATTGAGCGCCAGCTCATAATTGGCATCCCGGGCTTTGGCTTCTTCGAAATTTTTAATGGCTGCCGCAATCGCCTCCTCGAACAACTGTTGCTGCCCGGCGGCGAGCAAGCGGGTTTGTGCGAGGCGTGTAACGACGTCAACCGGAATGGAAACCGGAAAGGTGAGATGCGGGTCATGATCGCGCACCGGATGTTTCCATTTTTCATAGTGGCCCCGCGCTTTTTGATAATAGCATAAACCGAGATTGCTGAAAACCTCGCGCGAGGGATAGCGGCTGCAAAATTTTTCCAGCAGCGTGATTGCGGCTTCGTACCTGCCCATGGCGTGCAAGCGCACGCCGTAATCGAACAGATCGAGATGCTCGACAATTTCGGCAAGGCGTTGTTGCATGGCTTGCAAGCGCTGTTGGGGAGAATTGTTGCGCTGCTCGCCATGGAGGTTGAGGCCCGCGGCATCATAGTAGCTTGAAATAAAATCGGCGTCGATGGCGCGCGTTTCATAGCCGGCCAAAGAAGCGTAGAGAATGCCAAATTCATCGGCTTCAGTTTCAAGAATCTTTCGGCGCTGCCATTCCAGATGGTCCGGCAAACTGTCGCTCGGGGCGCCGGCAGGCTGGTCGAATCGTAAAATTTGTGCAATCGCATAATCGCCGCGCACGACGTGCTTGAGCTCGTGTCCCAGCACGAAAGCGAGGCGGGATTCGGCCCGGCGTGGGTTTGCATTGCGCTGGCAAAATTCGATGACGCGCAACGGCAAAATAATCGCGCCATCGGGAAGGGCGCAAAGCTTGCCGAATTTCAAATCTGAAAAAATATAAAGCTTGGGCAGTACGCCAATGGGCTTATCCGCCACCGCCAGCAGCTTGCTAAAAATTTTTTGCGCCAAATCATGGCCCGGCGATTCAGCAAGTTGAATATGGCGTTGAAGCCAATAATCAATTTTGAGCCGGGGATCATCAGGATGAGCAAGCTGCGCCTGCACTATAAAAGGAAACAGGCAGATTAACCTCCAGATTTTGAGCTTGAACATGCTGCGCTCCACTGAAATGAAGGGGAAGTGAGTCTGCGGGCTTCAATTCATTTAAGCTGCCGTCTACTTTCTTAATCGGAAGTAAAATTGCTTTTTCCAGGCAAATCTCACGAAATCGCTTTAGAACAGCGCTTCAATAAAACATTGTCATGGCGAGCGAAGTGAAGCAATCTCTTGATAATCAACGGATTGCTTCGTCGCATCGCTCCTCGCAATGACAGTTTGAATGTAAATGCTTTTCGGCGCATGATGACGCGCCTCCTCAAGGAAGATTTGGATAGCTCAGGAAGGATAATATCTAAACTGCGGGCAGGGATTTGTTGCAATTGCCGCCTGGAGTTTTTATGCTGCAAGCGGATTTCCAAGATGAGGCCCCAAACCTGCAAATAATGTAAAACGATAAAGAATCGGAAGGGCAATGTCAAGCTCCGACAAAATATTTTCAACGGCAATTGCTTTACGAAATTTTTAAATTCCAAATCCAACAAGATCGCCATCACTTGTGAAATGGGGAGATTTAGTTTGCGCATCAATACCTCGACTCATCTCATCAAGGCTCGCTTTAGCGAGCTTTTTTATTTGCTCCCCCTTCAAACCAGAAAAGTCCTTGCAACAGTGATTGCCGCCCGCTATATTGCTGGCTGAAAATTATTCAAATCATTCCGCATGAAATTCTTAGAATTCACCCATTCTCTCAAAACCGGCGCGTTGCGGCCGGTGTATTTTTTTAGCGGCGAAGAAGCCGGCTTGATGGAAGAAGGCGTGAACCTGCTGTTGGAAAAATTGGTCACGCCGGAGATGCGCGATTTCAACTACGACGTTTTTTACGGCGGCGAAGCCGGGGGCCGCCGCATTTTGGAAATCGCCGCCAGCTATCCGATGAGGTCTTCGCATCGCACCATCCTGGTGCGCGATCTGCAAAAAATGTCGGCGGCCGATTTAACCGCGCTGGCGGAATATGCCAAAAAGCCGTGCCCGACCACGTATTTGATTCTCACGCAGCGCGAAAAAGCTTCCGGCAAAAAAGCGCTCGAGGCTTTGCAGCGCGCCGGCGCCTATGTCGAATGCAGGCCGCTCTATGACAATCAAATCGCGCCCTGGATTCAAAATTACGTCGCGAAGTTAGGGCGGGAAATCGCGCCGGAGGCGGCGCAGTGGCTGGCAACCGAGGCCGGCAATTCGACGCACGCGCTGCGCAGCGAGCTGGAAAAAATTTTGATCTTCATCGGCGCACAGCCCCGCCTGACGCTCGCGCACGTGCAGGAAGTGGCGGGCGGCCGGCGGGAATATTCCGTGTTCACGCTGCAAGATGCCGTCGGCGAAAAGAATTTGTCCCAGGCCTTGCGCATTGCGGATCAACTGGCGGCCAATGCCAGCGGCGGCGCGGTTCTCAGCACCATGGCGCGCTATTTCAGCCATCTTTATCTGGCCAAAGCTTTGCCGCGCCGGCAGGATCAAGCGCAACTGTCCGAAAAAACCGGCGTGCATTCTTTTTTCACCGAGCGTTTGCAAAAAGCTGCGAGCCGGTACGAACAACCGGCTATTTTGAATGCTTTCGAAGTGCTGCAGCATGCCGATTATCTGGCGAAGAGCCAAAATTTTTCACAAAACCTTCTGTTGCGTTTGACGCTCATTGCCATTATTAAAAATTTTCCCGCGCGCCTTTTGCCTTTTCCCCGGCCGGCGCAGCAAGGAAAATGAGCGTTCACGAGATTTGTTGCAGGAAAGTCAACCGTTTTTGAGGGAAGGAAATGAATGGAGGACAACAGCAAGAAGAAAAATTTAGAGCAACTTTCTGATGAAGACCTGATCGAGCATTTTCAACAGGGCGATACCGGAGCTTATGAGCTGATCGTCAGGCGATACAAAAATCAATTGTCAAATTTTGTATTTCGTTTTTTGGGCACTCAGGAAGATGCCGAAGATGTGGTGCAGGAAACGTTTCTGCGGGTGTTTCGCAATCGTTTTGCCTACACGCGCGTCGCCAAATTTTCTACCTGGATTTATACGATTGCCGGCAATTTGGCGCGCACCGAATTGCGCCGGCGCAAAAGGAGACGTTTGTTCTCCATTTCCAGTCTGGGCTTGGAAGATCGCGATTATGAAATCGCCGACGATGATTTGAACCCGGAAGCGCAAGCCAACAGCACATTGCAAGAAGAAATCATCCAACGCGAAATCGGCAAGCTCTCGCCCAAGTTTCGCGAAGTGATTATTTTGCGTGATGTGCAGGAACTTTCGTACGAAGAGATTAGTAAGATCATTCGGGTTCCGATAGGGACGGTAAAGTCGCGCGTCAATCGGGCCCGTCTCCGTCTGCAAAACCGCCTGAAAATTCTTTTGGAAAAACGCAAACCCAAACCATAATCCTGGCCCCTTCAAGGAGTCGTGAGAAGAAACTTGCTACAACAAAGGCACCGCATGAATACCTGCAAAAGGTTCTCTCCGTCATTCTCGGATTTCGTCGAGAATGACATGCTTTCCGAGCAGCGGCTTGCTCTGGAAGAGCATCTATCCGTGTGTTCCGGCTGTCAAACCACCGTTGCCCGCCTGCAAAATTTGCGCGACACACTCAACCAATTAACCCAAGTGCAAGCCGCGCCGGATTTCGAAGCGATCTTGCGCGCGCGCATTCGGCGTGAAGGCAAACGCGCCGCAACTCCGGTTTTTGCGCTGCGATCGATGATGCCGCGTTTGGCGATGGCGGCATTGGCCGGTACGCTGATATTTGTGTCCGCGAGTTTTCTGTTGCGGCAAAATTCCGGCAACGCGCCGGTCGCCGCAGTCTTTTCCATCGACCAGCCTTTGCAATCGCCGTTTTACCGCACCGTCTCTCCCGCAATCCCTTTGACCGCACCAATTTTTTACACGTTGGACAAATTCTCCCCCAAGCAATGGCCGGCCAACCGGAAGGGAAAATTTTCTGCTTCCGATTCGTTGTCGGTCGATCCTCGCGACTTGCCGCGCGGGCCGCAAAACAGCCGCGCCTCGCTTTTTTCCTTGTGAAATGGTGATCAAAAAGTGAAGCGAACAAGTCCGAAAGCGTGGTTGCGCTCAAACGCCGCGTTCCGCCTTTGCCCGGCCCGCCGCTTTTCCTCAGGCCCTGCCGGCATTCGACAAATGGCCGGTACGATTTTTTTAGCGGCAAGTTTTTCGGTTGGCGTTTTACAGGCGCAAGTTTTATTGTCGGCTTTAGAGCAGGAAATTGCCGAAGTCGTCAAGCTTGCCCAGCCTGCAGTCGTAACGGTCATCACCGTCACCAAAAACGCGGCCGGAAAGCCGGGCAGCGGGCTGTTTGAACTCTTCCGCAGCCGTCCCGCGGACGAGGATAAAGTCAAAGTCGGCACCGGCTTGATCATCAGCAGCGACGGCTTCATTTTGACGCGCGAATCGGTAATTCGTGACGCGGCCCGCATCGAATTGTCGCTCGACGACGGCTCGATTTATCCCGCCGAATGGGTGAAGAGCGATTCTCTCCGCGGCATTGCTGTGCTCAAAATTCTCGCTGAAAATTTGCCCCATGCTCAAATCGGCGCGCCCGGCGAAGCCGGCGCCGGCTCATGGATCACCGTCATTGGCAATTCCCTGGGCGTGTCACATGCGGTTTCCGTAGGTGTCATCAGCGCTGCGCAGCCGGACGGCCTCATACAAATTTCCGCCAACGTCGATCCCGGCAGCAACGGCTCGCCCGTGTTCAATGTGAAAGCAGAAGCCATCGGCATTGTTGCCGGCCGCCTGAGCGTGACCGCGCCGGAAAATGCGCACGAACATTACTTTGGCAACACCGCGCTGGTTTACAGCTTGACTGAAGCCATGCCTTTCATCCAAGCAGCGGTTCAAAATTATTACGCCAAGCTCGGTTGGATCGGCGTGAAGGTGATGGCCGATTCCCTCTCCGGCGGCCATCCCCGGGTGTTGCATGTGTACGAACAAGGCCCGGGCCATAAAGCCGGATTGCAAATCGGCGATGTGGTCACGCATTGCAACCAGCAGCCGGTGAGCTCTTCCCATCGTCTGCGTGAATTGGTGATGCAGATACAGCCCGGCCAGGATATTCCGCTGCGCGTGCTGCGCGCGAATCAAGAGCTCACCGTGCACGTGCGGGTGAGCCAGAAAACCCCGATCGCTTTACACGAATTGGCGGCGCGGCAGGAAAGCAAACCGGTGCGCGGGGAAGCCTCTTCCTCTTTGCCGCAAAATCAATCCGGCGCCAATTCTTTGTGGCTGCAACACCGGCTCGAGGCTTTGGAAAAAGAAATTCGCACGCTGCAGAATTACTATCAACGGAATGTTTACAAAAAAAATTGAACAGGAGCGGCCGTGATTTTGGCGCGAGTGATCGGCACGATATGGGCAACGCGCAAAGATGAAAAGATGAACGGCATGAAGCTGCAAATCGTGCGGCCGGTCGATTTGAAATATCAAGACAAAGAAGGCTTTTTCGTCGCGGTCGATGCCGTCGGCGCAGGCGTGGGCGAGATCGTGCTGGTGGTGCAAGGCAGCTCCGCGCGCCAAACCAAGCTGACGGAAAACAAGCCCGTCGATGCGACCATCATGGCCATCGTGGATAAGCTGGATGCGGCCTAGCGCTACAACGTTGAGTTGGCGTTACCACCGGGGAAATGTCATTGTAAGAATCAGACTGTGTGAAAACGTCATTGCGAGCGGAGCGAAGCAATCCCGGCGCGTGCACGTATTAGATTTAGCGAAGTTTCACCTCAAACCGACGAGAAAAATATCCCAACCGATAGAAACAACCCAACGGATGAAAGGAAAGGCTGTAACTATCAGATGTTTTCCAAAAAGGCAAAACGATTACTGGCAAAACTATTAAAAGCTTTGTTTGAAGTCAATTGTTTTGCCAGAAATAGTTTTGCCTTCTTACATGGCCTAGCTAGTTACGAAGGGCATTTATCAGTTGCGTTGTTTCTATCCGTTGGGAAAAACTTGCTCTGTTTGTAAAGATTTTTGGAGTTCAATATCTTAGCGATTGCTTCGCTGCGCTCGCAATGACAAATTCGAGCGTTTTCACACAGGCTGAATCAGACTGTGTGAAAACGTCATTGCGAGCGGAGCGAAGCAATCCCGGCGCATGCACGTATTGGATTGAGAGATTGCTTCGCTGCGCTCGCAATGACAAATTCGAGCGTCTTCACACCGTCTGAATCTTCCCACACACTGAGTATAAGGCTCAGATTGACGGCAGTGTTAGTGCCTGGGAAGATTCCTAAACTTCCTCTCTCATTTAGCAACGCTTCTTCCTTCCAGGCTCTGATTGCAGAAGTGTCCTCAAATTGCCACCGGTCGTACAAGCAATTTGTTTGCAGTCCGGATGACGACGCTACGTTCGCCCCTCAAGCATTGAGGGCAAGCGCAAAGGGGTTGACAATGCTTCGGTGAATTCCTATCTTGCGTTGTCAACTTCAAACTGTGAAATAAAAACTGCACCATCATGGCAATTCCTCTTTTAAAAGAAGATGTTTTTGACGTTGAACAGCCGGCCGTCTCTCGACCCTCCCCACGCCTGACGTTGGAGCAGGCTAATCACCTGGCACAGGGCCGGTCTTTTGAATTAATTAATGGGAGGATGGTTTTTAAAATGCCGGATCAAGAACATGCGCAAACGCAGATTCTTTTAGGCAGCGAGCTGCTTTCTTATTTTAAAGCAAATCCTCTTGGGCGCGTGATGACGGAATTGAGCCACCGCCTCTGGCCGGACAATTCTCGCGAAATGCGCCAACCGGATTTATCTGTGATCTTGAATGAAAATTTACAATTGAACGAAAGCTATCCCACGCGGGCTCCCGACATTGCCATTGAGATTATCTCCCGCAAAGATGTTTGGACCAAATTGTTCGATAAAGCTGCGCTTTATTTTGAAAAAGGCGGACGGGAGGTGTGGCTGGTGGATCCCTATCAAAAAGGCGTGTTGGTAGTCACGCCTCAAACGCGGCGCTGGGAATGGGAGGTGTTGGCCAGCCCGGAATTGCTGCCCGGCTTTCGCGTAGAGTTGAAAAATGTTTTTAATTGGCCAAGTGCGGAAACCGTGCAATAAGCGCACACGCCTTTCCACGAATTTTACACACAAACAGATTATTCTCATCACCTCGATATGTTCCTCGCGCGTGTCATCGGCACTCTCTGGGCAACCCGTAAAGACGAAAGCCTGGAGGGGGCGAAAATGCTAATCATTCAACCCCTCGATCGTTTTTCCAAACCCAAAGGCTCTCCCTTAATTGCGATCGATACCGCCGGCGCCGGGCCGGGCGAAACGGTTTTTTATATCACCGCGCGTGAAGCCACCATTCCTTTGCGCCACGGCCTTTCCCCGGTTGATGCCTCCATCGTCGGCATCGTGGACACGATAGAAAATTATTGAGCGCTTCATGACCAGCGAACAACTGCGCATGGTATTGGCAACGCGCAATCGCGACAAAGTTCTTGAAATCCGCGCAGGTTTGACGGATTTTGCGGTTGAAATTCTGTCGCTCGAGGCTTTTCCGCAGGCGCCGGAGGTGATCGAAGACGGCGAAACGTTGGAAGCCAATGCCGCTAAAAAGGCGGTGATGATTCATGAGTATACCGGCTTGCCCGCACTGGCAGATGACAGCGGTTTGTTTGTCGCCGCGCTGCATGGCGCTCCCGGTGTGTATAGCAACCGTTACGCCGGAGAGCAGGCGACTTATCAAGACAACGTTAAGAAACTCTTGTGGGAAATGCGCGCCGTGCCGGCCGCGGCGCGCGCAGCAGAATTTGTTTCAGTAATGGCCTTCGCGCACAACGGCCAGGTGCATTTGCTGCGCGGCGTCTGCCCGGGCAGCATCGCGCCGGCGCCGCGCGGAGAAGGCCAATTCGGTTATGACCCCGTGTTCATCGTGGCCGGACGAAGCCGAAGTTTTGCAGAAATGACTTTGGCGGAAAAAAATATCGTGAGCCACCGCGGCCTGGTCCTCGTGGAATTTAAAAAGCTGTTCTTGCAGCTTGGGTTAGTCAAGCAAGAGGAGAAAAATTGATGCTTCAGAATAAATTCGCCATGCGGCCTCGCACTTGCATTCTTGCAGCCGGCACTGCCCTGGCCGTGGCAGCGTGGAACTGCAGTGAAAAGAGTTCTCCCAACATTCCCGATCCCTTTCCGAATTTGCACGTGGTCAGTGTCGCACCCGCCGCCAACACGGTGAATGTCGCGCCCAATACCAATCTTGCCATCGCTTTCAGCCAGCAAATGAATTTGAACACGGTGGGTCTGGTGCTGGCGCCCACGCCGCCGGATTTTTACCGAACCTTGCAATTGAGCAGCGACCGCCGGCAGGTGATTTCGCGCGCCACGTTGTCGCCGAATACGAATTATTCGCTCGTGGTTTTCTCCGCCGTCGATCGCTATGCCGACATTTTGCGCGCGCCGTTTGTCAGCCGCTTTCATACTTCCGCCACGCTTCCTTCCGGCAGCGTGAGTGGAAATGTCGCAGCGCCTTTCATCGCGCCCACACAGGGTTTTGTGGGATTGCTGCGCAAATCTGTGCAAGCGGTGGTGGAATCCGTTAATGCCGATCAGGAGTTTGCCGGAAATCTGGCCGCAGTTGCAACCATTCAAGACGCGAGCGGCGCATATGAGCTTGCCGCTATACCGCCGGGCACGTATTGGCCGTTTGCTGCACTCGATCTCGACCGCAGTGGACGCCTCAGCCTGCAAAGCGGCGATCGCTTGCAAGGCTACGACGCCAATGCCGACGGCCTCTTGGACAGCGTCGTCGTGGCCGGCGCCGCCGTGAATGCCATCGTTTTGAATGCGCCGGTGGAATCGTTTCGCGTGCTGAATTATTCGCCTCCCAACGATTCTAAAAATTTGCCTGTGCAAACTGAATTTCGTTTAACCTTCAGCGCGGCGTTGGATACCGGCAAATTCGGTTTGTTCATTTCGCCCCAGCCGGCCGGGTTTTCGAAAGCCGGCCTGGTTTTGAGCTCCGACGCCAAAACTTTTTCAGGCGCGATTAATTTACAGGCGAACACTTCCTACACGGCGTTGCTGTTCGCCGCCAACAGCACGCGGGGACAAATTTTGCGGGCGCCTTTGTTGATACAATTTTCCACGGCGAATGATTTTCCCGCCGGCATAGTGATGGGCCAGGTCGCTTTTGGTTTGAGCCCGGATTCTACGAGATATACGTTGGTGGGATTGCTGCGGCAAGACGTTCCCTCGCTGCTCAATCGTGTCATTTTCGGCGGGGAAAGTGTGAACGCGGTGTTGGGCAGCGCCTTGCAAGCGCTGGCCTATGTGCCCGAGGCCACGGGAAATTTCAACATCACCCGGGTGGCCGACGGCACGTATTGGCCGGTGGCTGCGAAAGACTTCAACGGCAACGGCTCATTCGATTTGGGCGCCGATCCTATCGGCATTTTCGACCGCGACAACGACGGCGCCGCCAGCCCCGGCGACAGCTTGGTGGTGCGCAACGGCAACACGGTGAGCAATGTCATCATGACCAGGCTGTTTTAAAAACAAAGCAATTCTATTGCCCCAACATTTTGCAACTTGCCGGAAATTCTGCTTGATTTTTTGCGGTGGAATGGTTTATCTTCACAAGTTCTTTTAACAACGAAGCATTCGGGGCATGGCGCAGTCCGGCTAGCGCGCCTGCTTTGGGAGCAGGAGGTCGCAGGTTCAATTCCTGCTGCCCCGACGAAACGAGGGATTAATGGATCACTGGATTGTTGAATCGATGGAATCGCCGGTCAATCCAAAAACCCCTCAATCCAAGATGGAGGTTTTGCGCCAGTAGCTCAAGTGGATAGAGCAACAGCCTTCTAAGCTGTGGGCTGGGGGTTCGATTCCCTCCTGGCGCACAGTGCAAGGCTGCAAACGAGCTGCGATCGGTGCCGCATTTCACGGTGGGTGTAGCTCAGTTGGTAGAGCGCCAGATTGTGGTTCTGGTGGTCGCGGGTTCAAATCCCGTCACTCACCCCAAGTTTAAAACGTCCCCTTCGTCTAGTGGTCAGGACTCAGGATTTTCGATCCTGTAACACGGGTTCGAATCCCGTAGGGGACGCAACTTTTCCTGCCACCGCTGTACTCTTCCCCCGAAAAAATTAAATTCCCGCTTTATCTTGCTATGATGATCGCAAAAAACAAAGCCTATGTGCTGTTTGACGGCGAGTGCGGCATTTGCACGGCCTTTGCCGATTGGGCACAAAGGTTAGACCGCCAAAAAAAATTCGAAATCGTTCCCTATCAAAATTTTTCCGAAGCGGACTTGCATCGCGCCGGCACTTCGCCGGAAAGGTGTGCGCGACGCATGCATGTTATTTCCCGGCACGGAAAGATTTACACCGGGGCGTTCGCCGTGAATTTTTTTCTAGGGCATTTCATGCCCTATGCTTTGCTGGTAGGACTGCTTTATATCATTCCGGTTTTTTTGTTGATCGAAATCGCCGTGTATGCTTTGGTCGCCAAACATCGCCGCCGGATCTCGCAATGGTTGGGGCTGCAAGCTTGCGCCGTGGCCGCGAACATGCGCCCGGAGGCCTAGCAGCGACGATTAAATATCTTTCATGAGAGTTTAGCCGTTTGAAGTTGAATCTCTGTCCCTGTCATTTGTAAGGAATCCTGTGACGGACTTGCACTGTACTCGAGGCTTCACAAGTTTCCTGCTGAATGACGGCATATTATACGGGCTGTCATTTCAGGAGGAACCCTGTGAAGCATGCACCTGCGGCCATTCGCCGCGCGCTTGGTAAAACGCCACGATTTTATCCCACGCCTCCGCCGCGGTTTCCACATACGTAATCAAGTTTAAATCTTCGTGCGAAATCATCCCCTGCTCCGCCAATAACGGAAAATTGATGATGCGCTGCCAAAAGTTTTTGCCGAACAACAAAATGGGCACCGGCTCCATTTTGCTGGTTTGCACCAGCGTCAGCGTTTCAAACAATTCATCGCAAGTGCCGAAGCCGCCGGGAAAAGCCACCAGCGCTTTGGCGCGCAAACGGAAGTGCATTTTGCGCAACGCAAAATATTTGAACTGAAAACACAAGGCCGGCGTGATGTAAGGATTCGGCGCTTGTTCGTGCGGCAGCGTAATGTTCAAACCGATGGATTTCGCTCCGGCTTCGTACGCGCCGCGATTCGCCGCTTCCATGATGCCCGGACCGCCTCCCGTGATCACGACGAAATCGCGATGCCCCTCGGTTTGGCAGGCGGATGATACCAGGCGGCTGAACTCGCGCGCTTCTTCATAATAATGCGCGTTTTCCAACAACCAGCGCGCTTGCGCCACCCGGCGCTGCAGTTTACGGTCATGCGGATGTGCTTCCGCTTCTTGCGCGAGCGTGTGATGCCGCTCTTCCGCCTCTTCCCGGCACAGCAAACGCGCGCTGCCAAACACCACGATGGTGGAATGCACGCCTTGTTCTTGAATGATCTTTTCCGGCTTCTGCAATTCCAAATGAAAACGCAGAGGGCGCAGATCCTCACGCCGCAAAAAATCCGGATCTTCGAAAGCCAGACGATAGGAAGGGGAATTGACAATTTGGCGAATCATCTCGGTCTTGTTCATAAACAACGCGTCGAAAGATGAAAAAACTTGGGGGCTAAAATGATTGGACAAACAACTCCGCAGCAAAATGAACGCGGAGTGCAAAACTTTAGTTTTGCAATGCTAAAGCATTGCACTCCGGTTCAGATCGCTGGACTCTTGCCAAGAGCTTACTTTTTTCTCACCCATTCGCCCTCGGGCAATTGCATCCACTCGCCGGGCCTGGCATTGTCCCGGTTCAATTTCGCGAAGACTTTTTCCACCTCGGCAGGATCAGTCGCCTGCACCGTGGGATTGATTGCCACGATGCGCTGCATAATGATTTGCCGGTCGCGGTTTTCTTCCGCCAGGAGCTGCTCGACCAGCTTTTTATATTCCGCTTCTTTCTGCAAACGCTCGAACGGCCGCAGTTCCAAATAGCCGCGATTGTTTTCGCCCGCCGCGCCGTCGCGCTTGAACTCATCAATGTCGTCTTTGTTGAAATCGCGATTTTGAATCGCGTTCAACACCGCGCGTTTTTCTTCGGATAAGGCCACTCCGCTGTCGGGATTTGCCGCGCGCACCGAGGCCACCATCCACACGTCTTCTTTGACCTGGCTGTAGGTTCCGAGAATTTGATTCTCCAGCGCAGTTTTTTCGCCGGTGAAGCGCACTTCCGGCGTTTGCACCGAACACGCTGCCCACAGGAACAGACCGGGTACGATCGCCTTCATCCATTGGGGCCCAAACAACGCCCGGCCGCCGCAGAGATGATCTGAGAGTCGTTCATTCATAGAACTCGGTCACCTGGTTTTTTTCACAGAAAATAATGCCGAAAGCCGGCCTCAAATGATAGTGCAACAGAAACTGTCAAGCAAGAGTTTTCATTGGCATCCGGTTGCAGGTTGGTTAAATTATGCGACGCTGATTTGACTATTGCTTTCGGGTAACATGTCATCGGCAGTTAATTCAATCGACATGGAATCAATCGGCTGGGTAGAGGAGATTTATTTGGCGATTAAAAACCGCGTTGGCTATATTTTGCCGTCGCTTTTTGGAGGAGGAAATGCCCATACAAGGATTTTTGAAGAAGGCGCACGACACAGAATGACAGCCAGGTGTTACTTGGCAAAAGAACTCCTATTCGCAATTTTAAAATGCAGCCCATAAAGGAGAAATCATGACCACTCGTGCAAGCGGAACGTTTGAAGTAAAGCTGATTCCTCAAGCTCAAGAGGAAAAATCCGAGGACGCAACCCTCGGCAGGATGTTGATCGACAAGCAGTTTCACGGCGATCTCGAAGCGACCAGCAAAGGGCAGATGCTGGCAGCCATGACCGCCGTGAAAGGCTCGGCCGGTTATGTCGCGATCGAAAAAGTCACCGGAAAATTGCATGGCCGCACCGGAACCTTTGTGCTCCAGCACAGCGGCGCCATGAATCGCAGCGTACCCCAACTTTCTGTTACCGTGGTGCCGGACTCCGGCGCCGGCGAGCTGGTGGGTCTTTCCGGCAATATGAATATCATTATTGCTGAGGGAAAGCATTCGTACGAATTTGATTACACGCTTGCCGACACTTCCGAGGCGATATCAAAATAAAAACGCACGCAAAGCTGCAGAGAACACGCAAAGAAATTTTTCTTGCGAAACCTTTGCGGTTTAGCGTGAAAGCTTTTGCTTTTTGATGCAAAGATCGAAGAATGGAACTAAAAGCTCATAATACGGATCTACGAGCGATTCTGCCTCTCCGCAATTTATTTCTCCAAGAGAGCAATTTTCAAATCCGGTATAATGCCTGTCATGAACGCGGCTGGACGGATTCCTATCTGCTGACGCTCGATGGTGTCGAGGTTGGTTACGGTTGCATAAAAGGACAGGAGATCGCAGACCGAGATACAATTTTCGAGTTTTATTTGGTTTCTCCGTTCAGAAAATATTCAAGCCTTTTTTTCGCTGAACTGCTTGCGGTTTCGGGAGCACGCTTCATCGAATGCCAGAGCAATGACGTGCTGCTCACTTCGCTGCTATATGAAGTTGCACAAAACATAAATTCTGATGTTGTGTTATTTGAAGACCACGCGGCGACTGAATACATTATTCCCGGCGTGGTTTTTCGCCGCAGGAAAGAAGACGATTCTATCTTTGAGCACCAAGTCGAACCGGTCGGTGAATACGTTTTAGAGTTGGAAGGAGAAGTGGTCGCGACCGGGGGTTATTTTCTTCACTACAACATGCCGTTTACAGATTTGTATATGGAAGTCAAAGAGAATTTCCGTAGAAAAGGATTGGGCAGTTTTATCATACAGGAATTGAAGAAGGCGTGTTACCTTGCAGGCCGAGTGCCGGCAGCGCGTTGCAATATCCGGAATAAGGCGTCAAGCGCTACTTTGCTGAAGGCCGGCATGAAAGTATGTGGGTTCATGCTCAAAGGCGATATCAAAAACTGAAAGGCCAAATATGAATGCAGCACGAAGAAACGATCCCTGCCCGTGTGGTTCCGGCAAGAAATACAAGAACTGCTGTTATCGTGAGAACTACACCCAAGCCACGCCGACAAAGAAGACGGTACACTTTTCACAGCCGGAAGGATTCATAACCTCCGCCCCGATTACTTCTTTTGATGCGATCCCCACACACAACAAGAATGGCTTGCGACCGGAGATTACTTCGGAGCAAATGATGGATTTGTGCCTCGATGAAATTTACAAGTCGCTTGCAACCGAACACGTTGGCATGACCAACGATTTGGTTGATGCCGTGCTCCATGAAATGGATATTGTCCCAACTTTCACATATAGAGAGATTGCGGAGCGCATTGTTCAGGATGGCAGATTCAGCGTCTTCAACGGCCAGATTTGCAGCCTCAATGGCACCGATCCCGTGACGTTGATGGCGGAGAAACTTCGCGCTTGACTTCCAAAGGAGGAAAATAAAATGGCAAAGATAAATGTGAAAGGCCGGGATATAGCTATATTCAGCCAAAAGGAAGAAGACTATATCTGCATCACGGACATAGCGCGCTATAAGGACGAGGAACGGAGCGACTACCTCATCCAGAATTGGCTGCGGAATCGCAATACGATAGAGTTTCTGGGCATCTGGGAGCAACTGAACAACCCCGATTTTAATTCCATCGAATTCGATGGAATTAGAAAGCAGGCCGGACTCAACAGTTTTTCCCTGACCGCCAAGCGCTCGATAGAGGCGACAAATGCCGTCGGGTTGACCTCCAAGACGGGCCGCTATGGCGGAACCTACGCCCATAAAGAGATTGCTTTCGAGTTTGCGTCCTGGATTTCGGTGGAATTCAAACTTTATTTGATTAAGGAATTCCAACGTCTGAAAGAAGAGGAGTTGAAGCAACTAGGCTGGGATATCCGGCGCAATCTCGCTAAAATCAACTATCGAATTCATACCGACGCGATCAAAAAGACCCTGATCCCGCCGGAATTGACGCCACATCAGATAAACTTGATCTACGCTTCGGAAGCGGATGTTTTAAACATGGCTCTCTTCGGCATGACCGCGAAGCAATGGCGCGACAGCCATCCGGATGAGAAGGGCAATATTCGCGATGACGCGAATGTGTCGCAGCTTGTGTGCCTCTCCAATCTGGAAAATCTGAACGCCCTGTTCATTCAAGAAAAGATGCCGCAAGCCGAACGACTGCGCAAGTTGAACCAAATCGCCATTCATCAAATGAAACTCCTGACGGACGATGCCAGAATCAAGCAACCAACGATTTCAAATACGACGTTTTTCCCGTACACTCGACGAGGCACCTGCCGCGGTTGCATAGAAAAAATTTAATTGGCAACTGAAAATCTTGATAGCTATATTTTTGCCGTAATTTTTCATTCGGAGGGAATGCCCGTGCATGGCTTTCTAAAGAAGGCGCAAGATAACCTCACTCTTGCAAAATATTGTCTTGAAAACGGCTATTATGACGCTTCGGCCAATCGCGCTTATTACGCCGCTTTTCAATCTGCGATCGCAGCGCTATCGGCGCAAGGCATCACCAACGACAAATATGAGCACAAATGGGTGCAAGCCAATTTCAATCGTGCCTTGATACGGCATAGAAAAATTTATCCGAGCAGAATCAGTTCGACATTGTTGGACATGCTTTTTATCCGAAACCGCGCTGATTATTTGGATGAGCCGTTGAACAAAAGGCGCGCAACCAGCCAGCTTGCCCAAGCTGAGGATTTTGTCGGATTGATTTTAATGGAGCTGAATTTATCATGAATTTCAAACAGCAAGAACTCATCGACAGGTTATTTCAAGCCGTCAAAGAAAAGTATCCCGAAGTAGAATTTATCAACGTGACGGAAAGCCCGGAAGATCCCGCGGATTTGTGGATCAACATCACCGCTCCTGAAGATGAGGATCGCGAGATCGAACTTTCGAAATTTGCCAATCAAATATCCACGGATATCTTGCAGGATTATGGGTATCTTATTTTCGTGATGCCACGTCATAACGGCAAGCTGGCGGGCGCGCATGCTTGAGTTGGGGAGTTGATCTTCGAGATGATGGGGGACTCCCCGAGCAAATTTTTGCACGCGTTAATATTGCGCAAAAACTTCGCGCTTGACTTCCGGCAAAAAAACCTACAAATACCCGCCACCAAATTCGGGCTCTTACTTTTTTTCGAATCTAAAAGTTCAATACTTCTCAGAGGGCAAAACGATTTCCGGCAAAACTATTCTTTTCAAAAAGTGACTCAAATGGTTTTGCCAGCAATCGTTTTGCCTTTTTGAACGACGTTTGCGCAGTTGCGAAATCCTTTTGCGAAGCAGATTGCATCATGCCCAACGATTTCAAATACGACGTTTTCCCCAGCCACAGCGCGAAGGACAAGCCGGTAGTGCGGGAGCTGGTGAACCGGTTGAAAAAAGACAAACTGCGCGTGTGGTTCGACGAGTGGGAGTTGAAGCTCGGCGACAACATTCCCGCGAAGATCGAGGAAGGGCTGGAAGGTTCCCGCGTGCTCGTGCTCTGCATGTCGGCCAATGCGTTTGGCACCGAGTGGGCGCAGTTGGAGGCTGGCACGTTCCGTTTTCGCGACCCGCTGAACCAGGAGCGCCGCTTCATTCCCCTGCGGCTCGACAAGGCTCCCATCAATGGCTCGCTAATGCAATTCTCTTATATCAAATGGTGCAAGGAGTGAAACCATGGTTTTGTTCTAGGATATTGAGATCATAGAAAACGGTGCCCGTTTTCTTAACGTCGATTTGCACATCCATTCGTACGGCGCATCTTCCGACGTGAGAGATACTACTATGACCCCCAAAGCAATCGTAGACTCTGCCGTAGCTCAGGGGTCGAGCGTTATCGCGATCACTGACCACAACTCTAATAAGAATGTTGATGAAGCTTTAGAACACGCGCAGCGGTATGCCGGGAAGCTACTAGTGATTCCCGGCGTTGAGGTAACCACTGCCCACGGTCATCTTCTCGCGTACTTCGCCCCCGAGCGCATCGAAGACCTAGCCAAGTTTTTATCACGTCTCGATCTAATAGGTGCAATGGGGGCAGAAAATACACGCACTGCCAAATCTATGGCCGATGTAATCGCTGAGGCCGAGAGGCTTGG
>Ga0247727_10006983_pt1 | contig 21844 bp, 20 predicted proteins | sample WisWelCaveWW1625_FD_202498 | JGI IMG/M metagenome (GOLD analysis project Ga0247727, IMG submission 202498) | Biofilm microbial communities from Wishing Well Cave, Virginia, United States - WW16-25 | ecosystem: Environmental > Aquatic > Deep subsurface > Groundwater > Cave microbial mat | place...
GCGGCGAGGCGGGTGGGCGAGTCGGCCAGCGGGGGCTCCGGCGTGCGAATGCAAGACGCCCCGCCTCCGCATGCGCGGGGGCAGGGTGGCTCGGCGATCGGCGGAGCTTAGCGGCCGGCAGCCCGCGCCATCGCAGCCCGAACCAGCGCGAGTGTGCGCTCGGCCAGCGGCGGCCAGGTGTGCCGCGTGGCGAGCGCGCGCCGGGCGCCGGCGCCGAGGCGCGAGCGCAGCCCCGCGCCCTCCGCGAGCGCGCGCAGCGCCGCCGCGAAGTCGTCGGGCCCGGCGTCGGCCGGCAGCAGCCAGCCCGATTCGTCGTGGACGAGCGACTCGGCGAGATCCGCGCGTAGAACGATCGCGCGCGCGGCCTCCATGTAGTGGAGCAGCTTGATCGGGAAGCCGCCGGTGCGCCGGCGCGGCAGCAACGCGATCGCGGCGCCATGCAGCAACAGGCGCGCCTCCTCGACGCTGTCCACCTCGATCACACGCAGGCGCCGGAAGCGCGCGGCCTTCGTGTCGTGCGTGGCGACGACCAGCGGCAGCCCGGGCGCGCGCGCCGCCGCCGCGTCGAGCACATCGAGATCCTGATAGCGATCGAGGTTGCCGGCGTAGAGAGCGAAGCCCTCGGGCGCGAGTTCGCGCCGTGCGCAGGCGGCGGCGATCTCGGCCGGAGCCGGCGCGGCCTCCGGCGTGTGACCGGGTGGAACGAGCGCGACGGGCCCGCGCGCCGCCGGTGCGATCGCGCGCTCCGCCGCCCCGCTCAGCGCCAGCACGGCGTCGGCGCTGCGCGCGAGCGCGCGATCCAGCCAGCGACCCGCAGGCGGCGCCAGCGCTCCGAGCGCGGGCGCCCAGCTCGCCAGCTCCTCCGCACAGAGCGTGTGCGCGACGTACACCACTGGCAGGCGGAGCCGCGCGCGCAGCGCCAGCGCCACCAGCGCGGCCTCGGCATTGTGCGCGAGCACCGCATCGAAGCCCCGCGCGCGATGCGCCGCGGTGAGACGCGCGGCGAGCGCGCGATCGGCAGCGAGCTTGCGCGGGTCGAAGCCGCGCGCCCGCGTGGCGCCCGCGCCGTACGCGAGCAGCTCGACCTCGGCGCCCGCCTCGCGCAGCGCCTCTGCCTGCTCGGCCGCGAAGCGCTGCGAGCCGAGCGGAGCGGGGAACGCGAAGGCGCCGAGCAGCGCGAGTCTCATCCGCCCCGCTCGACGACGCGGTAGAACTCCTCGTCCCAGAGCCAGTAGAGCAGCCACGCCGGCACGCCGTAGCTCTCGCGTACGAAGTCGCGCTGCGAGGCGTGGAGCTGCCAGCCGCGCAGCTTGGCAGCGACCTCGCCGGGCATGCGGTGGGTGGGGTCGGGCGTGGCGCCCGCGATATGGCGGCCCGACTCGCCGCCGAAGCGCGCGAGCGCGCGCCGCGGCGTGAGTGCATACGCGTGCCAGCGCGGCCCCGCGCCCGCGGCGTGTAGTCGCTTCGCCGCCGTCTCAGCCGCGAGCCCGACGCGCATGTGATCGAGATTCCCCGTCGCGCCGCTCTCGGGCCAGAAGCTCACCACCAGGTCGGGCTGGTAGCGCCGGATCGCGCGCTCGACGCGATCCACCAGCTCGTCGATCGGCACCTCGGGCACGCCGCCGTCCGGGTAGTCCCAGACTTCTTGCTCGTCGATGCCGAGCGCGAAGCCGTTCTTCAGCAGCTCGGCGGTGCGAATGGCGCCGAGGTCACGTTGGCGCGCGACCACGGGCGACTGCTCGCCGGCTTCGCCGCGCGTGGCCGTCACCAGCGCAGTGAAGAGGCCCTCCTGGTCGGCGCGTACGAACAGCCCCGTCACGAGCTGCTCGTCGTCTGGATGCGCGAATACGCCGAGCACGCGCCCTGCGCCGAGCGCGCGGGCCAGCGACGGGACCGGCTCGGTCAGAGGCTCCGTGAAGTGGCCCGCGAGCCAGAACCAGGCCGCGCCGATCACCGCCACGGAGAGGCCGGCCGCGGCGAGCAGCGCCCGCTTCACTGTGCGCTGGGCCGTGCGGGGAGCGCGCGCCGCTCGGCGCCGCCGCGCGCCGCACGCAGCTCCCGATAGAGCTTCGCGAGCTCGAGCAGCGCGCGCGTGATCACGCGCGGGCTCGCGCCGGTCGGGCGTCCGGCGCGGCGTGGTCGATGCGTCACCGGCAGCTGGTGGATGTTGAAGCCCGCCGCCCGCGCCCGCACCAGCATCTCGGTGTTGACGAAGGCGCCGAGCGAGGCGATCGGGATCGCGTCGAGCACCTCGCGCCGGAACAGCTTGAAGGCGCAGTCGATGTCGCGCACGCCGAGGCCGAAGAGCGCGTTCACGAGCACGCCCCAGCCCCACGCCAGCACGTGCCGGCCCCAGGGATCACGGCGTGGTGCGCGATAGCCCGCCACGATGCCGAAGCCGCCGGCATGCGCGAGCAGCGGCTCCAGCTCGTCGAGGTCGAACTGCAGGTCGGCGTCGCTGAAGAAGACCAGCGCGCCGCGCGCCTCGCGCAGCCCCGAGCGCAGCGCGGCGCCGTAGCCGCGGTTCGCCGGATGGTGAACGGCGCGGATCTCGGCGTGCAGTGCGCGCGCCGCAGCGATGCGCTCGGCGCTCTCGTCGCGCGAGCCGTCGTCCACCACCACGATCTCGAAGCTGCGGCCGAGGCGGCGGCCGAGCGCCACCGCGCTCTCGAGCAGCGGGCCGACGTTGTCCTGTTCGTCGAAGACCGGGAACACGAGGGAGAGCTCGGGCGCCATCTCGCGAAAGCTAATCGAGATACCCGAGGCGGCGTAGGCGCTCGGCCACGATCGCCTCCTCCTCGGGTGAGTAGGCTCGCGGGGCTGACGGGCCGGTGGGCGCCGCAGCGGTGCCGAGCCCCATCCCTCTCAGAATCGCGGCGGCGGCCTCGGTGAGCGCAGCCTGGCCCGTCGGGAATGCCGGAGCGTCCGTTCCGTTCTCGATCCAGATGCCCTCGGGCCGGTGCGTGCCGTTCATGCCGCGCCCGCGGCCGCCCGCCAGCTCGTGCTCCTCGAGCCAGCGCAGCGCCGGTGCGGGTCCACCACCACGCGGGGTCGGCACGAGCGAGAGGCCGTAGCCGCCGTCGAGCGCGAGCTCCACGACAACGTCGGGCGCGCGCCCGACGTAGGGCCCGGCGTAGACCTGCTCGCGCCGCCGCGCGCGCGCCACCACCGGCCCGCCGCCGGGCAGCTTCCAGTCGAGCAGCGCGGTGATCACCTCGTCGCGCGCGCGTTCGTGGTCGGCGGCTGCCACGCGCGCTTCGGCCTCGCGACCGCCGAGGTTGATCCACACGCCAGGCTGCGTGTTCGCCTCCTCGGAGAAGGCGGCAGTCTTTGCCCAGTCGATGCCGCCGAAGCGCGCCGCGCTCTCGAGCCGCGCCGCGGCCGGGCGCAGGCGCCGGAAGGCGGCCTCGCGCAGGCGTGGCGGCAGCAGGCGCAGGGCGGTGTCGCGTGCCAGGCGCGCAAGCCGGTCGCTGCTCGTGCGGCTGCGCGTGAAGGTCAGCAGACCGGTCTCCTCGAGGCGGCGATTCAGGTGCACCACGCGGCGCGCGGCGCCGCCCGCGCCGTGGTCGGAGACGACGAAGCAGGCGGCCTCGCTGCCGACGGCCGCGCGCAGCGCGCCACAGGCCGCGTCGAGCGCCCCGTAGACGGCGGCGATCGCCTCGCGCCGCAGAGAGGACGCTCGCGGGTCGTGGCGCGGCGAGGCCGCATCGTGATCGCGCCAGAAGTGATGCGCGACGGTGTCGCTCTCCGAGAAGACGACGCACACGAGGTGTGGCGCACGGCCCGCGGCGCGCAGCTGCGCGAGCGCTTCGAGCGCGAACGCCGACTTCTGCGCCACGCAGAGGGCGAGCCGCTCCGCGGCGGCCTCGTGCCAGCCCTCGCTGTCCGCGCTCTCGTCGGGCGCGGCGCGCATCCACGGGCCGCAGCGTGCGGCGATCGCTTCGTAGAGGGCCGGGTCGCTCGCGGCGCGCGCAGAGCTGCCGGTCGAGACCGGCGCGTCGAAGCCGGCGACGAGCAGCCCGTCCACCGGCTCCGGCGGGAAGGTCGCCGGCATCCCGAGCGCGAGCACGCGCCCACCGGCGCCGCACACGCGGCCGAACAGCGTGGCGCCGCTGCGATCGCTCGCGTTGGTGAAGCGCAGCGCGTAGCGGCCGGGCAGCTTCTGCGTGAAGTCGAAGAGTCCGTGCGCGCCCGGGTCGAGGCCGGTCGCGAAGCTGCTCCAGGCCGGGAAGCTCACCGGCGGCACCGTGCTGTGCAGCACGGCGCCCGCGCCCGTCTTCATCCAGCCCGCCAGGTTCGGCAGTCGCCCCGCCGCGGCGAGCGGGCGGATCACGTCGAAGCTCGCCCCGTCGAGCCCGAGCACGAGCGCGGGACGCAGTGCCTTCACTCCAGATGATCGATGATCGCGCGCGTCACGCGGTCGAGGTCGGCGCTGCCGCCGATGTCGCGCGAGTGGTTGGCCGGATCGGCGAGCGCCGCCGCGACGGCACGCTCGATCGCGGCCGCCTTGCCGGCCTCGCCGATGTGCCGCGCCAGCATCGCGGCCGACAAGATCACGGCCGTCGGGTTCGCGAGGCGCTTGCCCGCGATGTCGGGCGCGCTGCCGTGTACGGCTTCGAACACCGCGCAGCCGTCGCCGAGGTTCGCGCCCGGCACCACGCCGAGCCCGCCCACCAGCCCAGCGCAAAGATCCGAAAGGATGTCGCCGTACAAGTTCTCCATCACCAGCACGTCGAACTGCGCCGGGTTCTTCACGAGCTGCATGCAGCAGTTGTCGATGATGATCTCGCGGTACGCAACGCCCGGATGGTCGCGCGCCACGCGGCGCACGCACTCGAGGAAGAGCCCGTCCGAGAGCTTCAGGATGTTCGCCTTGTGTACGGCGCAGACCTCGCGCCGCCCCTCGCGCTCGGCCAGCGCGAAGGCGTGCTTCGCGATGCGCAGCGAGGCGGCCTCGGTCACGATCTTGAGGCTCTCGACGATGCCCGGCGCCACGCGGTGCTCGAGGCCGGAGTAGAGCCCCTCGGTGTTTTCGCGCACCACGATCAGGTCCACGTCGTCGTAGCGCGCGGGCACGCCGGGGATGTTCTTCACCGGCCGCACCGAGGCGTAGAGGTCGAGCGACTGGCGCAGCGTGACGTTCGCGCTCTTGAAGCCGCCGCCGATCGGGGTGCCGATGGGGCCCTTCAGAGCCACGCCGTTCGTGCGGATCGAATGGAGGGCGGCCTCCGGCACCGGGCTGCCGTACTTGGCGACCACGTCGGCCCCGGCCTCGACTCGGTCCCAGGCGATCACGACGCCAGCGGCCTCGAGCACCGAGAGCGCCGCCTCCGTCACCTCGGGCCCGATCCCGTCGCCGGGGATCAGGCTGGCCCGGCGGGGGCTCGGCCCCTCGCCGCCGGCCCACCCGCGTTCGCTCGACACGCCCAAGGCTGCCTCCTATTCTCCGCCGCTCTTCGGCGGCCGGGCCGATCACCTGGTAGCTGCCCCCGCCCCTCGGAGGATCGACTGTGGCCATCGAGCTTCTCTGCCGCAAGCTCGGCATGACGCGGATTTTCGACGAGACGGGCGATGCCGTGCCGGTGACCGTACTCGAGGCGGGCCCGAACGCGGTGCTCCAGCACAAGACCGTCGAGAGGGACGGCTACAGCGCGCTCCAGCTCGGCTTCGGCGAGCGCCGCGCGAAGACGCTCTCGAAGGCGATGCTCGGCCACTTCGCCAAGGCCAAGGTCGCCCCGCAGCGCTTCGTGGCGGAGTCGCGAGTCAGGCCCGAAGAGCTCGACAAGCACGCGGTCGGCAGCGAGCTCAGGGCCGACCTGTTCGCCCCGGGCCAGCGCGTGGACGTGATCGGCACCTCGAAGGGCCGCGGCACCTCCGGCGTCGTGCGCCGCTACCACTTCGCCATGCAGAAGTGGACGCACGGGACGCACGAGGGCGCACGGCGGGGCGGCTCGATCGGTGCGAACACCTACCCGGGCCACGTCTGGAAGGGCAAGAAAATGTATGGCCGAATGGGCAACGAGCGCGTCACCACCCGCAACGTGATCGTGGTGCGCGTGGACGCCGAGAAGAACCTGCTGCTCGTGCGCGGCTCGGTGCCCGGCCACAACCAGGCGCTGGTTCGCATCCGCCCGGCCGTGGCCGCCAAGCGCGCTCCCGTGCAGGTGGTGAAGCCCGTGGCCGCCGCGAAGCCGACCGGCAAGCGGAAGTAGGGCTCCGCGACGGCGTACGAGCGCAAGGACGCCTTCCACCAGCGTGCGAAGCGCGAGGGCTACCGCTCGCGCGCGGCCTACAAGCTGCTGGAGATCGACCGGGCGCAGGGTCTGCTGCGCCCCCCCGGCGCGCGCGTGGTGGATCTCGGCTGCTGGCCCGGCGGCTGGCTCCAGGTGGCGGCCGAAGCGGTCGGGCCGACTGGCCGCGTGGTCGGCGTCGATCTCGCCGCGATCGAGCCTCCGCTCGACCTGGCGAACGTGTTCGCAATCCGGGGAGATTTCTCCGAAGCCCCCGTCCTCGAACAGGTTCTTACGCAGCTCGGCGGCCCGGCTCAGGTGCTCCTCTCGGACGCGGCGCCGAAGCTCAGCGGCGTTCGCGCCACCGATCGCGCGCGCGAGGAAGCCCTGCTCGAAGCGATCGAGGCGGCGCTCCCGTTGCTGCTCGCGGCCGGCGGCGCCCTGCTCGTGAAGCTGCTCGACTGCCCCGAGGCCGCGGGCTTCGTGAAGCGGGTGCGCGCGCGCTTCGACTCCGCGCGCGAGCTGCGCCCGGAGGCGAGCCGCAAGGGCTCGAGCGAGCGCTACCTGCTGGCGAAAGGCTACGCCGCCCGCATCCGCTGACGCCCTACCTGGTCGCCGGTCGCGGCGTCACAAGGGGCGGCTGGTGCCGCGCAGTAGGATGCCGGGGTTCGGGAGCAAGTCCGTGGTCTTTCGCTTCGGCGAGTACGAGATCGACTCCGGCCGCTACGAGCTACGTCGGGCCGGAGAGTCCGTGCAGATCGAGCCCAAGGCGCTCGACCTGCTGCTGCACCTGGTGCGCGAACGCAATCGGCTGGTCAGCAAGGACGAGCTGCTCTCCGCCGTCTGGCCCGGTGTGAGCGTCACCGAGAGCACGCTCACCCGCATCGTCAGCCTGGCGCGCGCCGCGGTCGGCGACTCGGCGCAGGCGCACGGCGTGATCGAGACGGTCAGCGGCCGCGGCTATCGCTGGAAGGCGCCGGTCGAAGTCGTGGAAGCGACCGCGCCTCCGGCGCCCGCCGTCCGCGGCATCCCCCTGCGCTCGCGCCGGCGCCTCGCGCTCTGGCTGGCCGCGCCCCCGCTCGCGCTGCTCGCGCTGCTCACCCTCGCCTGGCCGCGCCCGCTCGGCTGGCTGCTCGCGCTCACCGGCTCGGCTAGCCCGCCCGCGTCGCCCGGGCCGACGGCGCAGCCCTCGGTGGTGGTGCTTCCCTTCCTCGATCTGGGCGCTGGCGACGGGATCCCGCACCTCGCCGACGGCGTCACCGAGGATCTGACCACCGCGCTCGCGCGCTCCCCGACGCTATTCGTGATCTCGCGCAGCTCGGCCTACTCGTATCAGGGCCGTGGCGTTCCGATCGAGACGGTCGGCCGCGAGCTCGGCGTGCGCTACGCCGTCGAGGGCAGCGTGCGCAGCGGCGCCGGGCGCCTCGTGGTGACGAGCCAGCTCGTGGAGACGCGCTCGGGCGTGCAGGTCTGGGGCGGTCGCTTCGACCTGCCCCTCGACGACCTGCTCTCGGTGCAGGGGCGGCTGGCGGAGCAGATCGTGGGGGCGCTCGGCGCGCCGATCGCCGACGCCGAGCTCGAGCGCCTGCGACACCGCCCGACGGAGGATCTCGACGCCTACGAGCTGTACGTCGAGGCGCGGGCGGCCTTCCACGCCTACCGGCTCGAGAGCCATGCACGGTCGCGCGAGCTGGTGGACCGCGCGCTCGCGCTCGACCCGAACTACCCGCTCGCTCTCACCTTGCGCGCCGCGCTCGAGATCGCGCCGTACCAGCTCGGCTGGGACCTCGACCCCGCGCGCATCGAACGCGCACGCGTGCTTGCGACGCGGGCCGTTGCGCTCGACCCGAGCTCGCCGGCTCCTCACCTGACGCTCGCGCAGGCCCACGGCTCGGAGCACCGCTTCGAAGAAGCGCTCGCGGAGGCGAGCCAGGCCGTCGCGCTCGGGCCGAGCTTCGACCTCTGCCACGCGGTGCAGGCCCAGGCGCTGCTCTCGGCTGGGCGGCCGCTCGAGGCGCTGCGTGCGCTCGACCGCGCGCTGCGGCTCAACCCTCGCCACCCGGCGCCCTACTGGCTGATGGCGGGGCTGATCCAGACCGCGGTCAGGCGCGACGACCTCGCGATCGAGCTGATCGAGCGCGTGCACGAGGCCAACCCCGACATGATCCCGGCGCAGCTCACGCTGGTCTTCCAGTACCAGCACGTCTGGAACCAGCCCGAGCGGCTGCCGGGCCTCGGGCGCGAAATCCTGCGCGTCAATCCAAACCTGACGGCGGAGCTCGCGCTGCGCGTGTTCCCGTACGCCTCCCCGGCGCCCGACCTGAAGGCCAAGGCCCTAGCCGCCTTCCGCGCGGCCGGTCTCCCGTAGCCCTCAGCGCATCCCAGGACTTTCCCAAGGATCTCCCAAGGACTTCCGCCGCCCGAGCGGCGGATCCTGCGCGCGCCCAGGAAAAGGAGATCCCATGTCCCTCGGCACGCGTCTCTCGTTCATCGGCTTCGCGCTTCTCTTGCTCGCCGGCCGGGCCTCGGCTCAGCTCTCCGTCCAGACCCTCGAGCTCGAGGGGAACCAGCAGCGGATCGACAACGAGTCGAACGTCCCGACCGGACCCTTCGTGGGGACGCTGCCACTGCCCGCTCCCCCTCCCCTGATCGCCTTCGATGCCTCCCACGCGGGCAGCTGGTTCCTCGACTACGGGATCAGCTGCCCCAGCGCGAGCACGATCTGGCCGAACCAGTCGGGCAGCGAGTCCGCCGCCACGAGCGTCACCGCGGGCTGGGACGACTCGTTCGTCATCACAGCGCCCGGCCAGTCGGGCATCGGCTGGGTCGACGTCATGCTTGGCTTCGGCGGGCAGCTCTCCGTCGACGGGAGCCAGTCGCGCTCGACCTACGGCGTAGACCTTTTTCTGGTCGGGGAGGACCTCTTCATGAAGGACTTTTTCGGCGAGTGCTTCGACCCGTCGGGCCCGAAGGTCTGCACGGGCGGTGACCTCGTCGGCGACCCTCTCAGCAGCTACCCGATGCCGGGCGAAGACCCGCTCCGGGTGCGGTTCACCTTCGGTCAGCCGATCTTTCTCGACATCCGCCTCGACGCGCGCGGCGACGCGGCAGAGAGCGAGAGGGGCCAGGCCACCGCCGCCCCCACGCTGCGCTGGCTCGGCATCGCCCAGGTGCTCGACGCGATCGGCCCGCCGGAGCACCAGGTCCCGAACTTCACCGTGATGTCGGACTCGGGCTTCGACTACGCGCGGGCCGCGGGCGAGTGCGAGGGCGTCACGCCCTCGGTGCACGATCTCGCGCTCGGAAAGATCGGAGCGCCGAAGAAGGTCACGCTCTCGCACGATCCGGTCGCCAGCTCCGCGAAGGTGACGCTCCAGAATCGGGGCACGCACGACGAGACCATCCCCGACCAGGACACGCTCGAGGAGCTGGTGGACTACACGGTCGAGTCGCTCGGCGCCTGCCTCGTTCCCGCCGGGACGCTGCTGCCGCCGAAGAAGGGCTTTCCGGCCGTGATCCGCCCGAACGGCAAGCTCTCACTCGTGCTCCAGCTCGACATCCTTTGCGCGAACGACCCGGCGGCGAGCAGCAAGGACGAGGACCACTCCGACTACCGGCTCAGCATGGACATCGACCACGCCGTGCTGGGTGCGCCCGACGACGTCCCCGCCAACGACCACTGCCCGCGCGCGCCGAGCGGCGACGACAAGGGCTGCGGCAGCAAGACCGGCGGCGACATTCTGATCGACGTGATCGTGAGATGAGCTGGCGGCGGCCGCAGCCGGAGATCTGCGGGGATCTCTCTGCGGCGATCGGGAACACGCCGCTGCTGCGGCTCCGCAAGGCGTCGGAGCAGACGGGCGCGACGATCCTCGGCAAGGCTGAGTTCATGAACCCGGGCGGCTCGGGCAAGGACCGGGCCGCCCTCTACATCGTGCGCGACGCCGAGCGCCGCGGCGTGCTGCGGCCGGGGGGGCTGATCGTCGAGGGAGCCGCTGGCGACATCTGCGTCAGCCTCGCGCTCGTCGCTCGCGCGCGCGGCTATCGCACGCACCTCGTGCTGCCCGCGGGCGCGAGCAAGCGCGAGGAGCGGCTGCGCCTGCTCGGGGCGGAGGTGAGCGAGGCGGACGACTACGTGAAGGCGGCAGCGCAGCTCGCCGAGCAGCTCGCAGCCACGGAGCCGAACGGCGTGCTGTACGCGAACCAGGGGGACAACCGCGCGAATCGGCAGAGCCACTACGAGACCACGGGACCCGAGCTGTGGCGCCAGAGCGGCGGCCGCATCGACGCCTTCGTCTGCGCGGTCGAGACCGGCGGCACGCTGGCCGGCGCGGGTGCCTATCTGCGCGAGCAGCGTCGGGGAGTGCTCCTGGCCGTGGCGGAGCCGACGGGTGAGGCGCCGCGTGTCACCGGCAACCTCGCGGGCGCGCACGCCGAGCGCACCTGCGCGATCTCGGAGCACGAGGCGCACGCCGTGCTTCACGAGCTGCTCCACGCGGAGGGAGTCTGCGTCGGCATGTCGAGCGCTGTGAACGTGGCCGCCGCGGTCCGCGTGGCGCTCGCGCTCGGTCCCGGCCACAGCGTGGTGACGTTGCTCTCCAGCTCGTGACGCCGCGACGGACGACGAGGTAGGTCGTCAGCGGATGCGGGCGGCGTGAGCCGGGGCGCGGAGCCTGGATCTCGTCACTGCGGGCGCGCCGCGACGGACGACTCTACGACCGGGCGCGAAGTTACGAGAAAGTTAGGACCACGGTAAGGACCGGCTCGCGTTACGCGAGCAAGCTTCGCGCAGAAGGAGGCTCCATGTCCTTCGGCACACTCCTCCGCTCTCTTCTGATCTCGCTCGCAGCCTTCGTCGCAGCCGCGGCGTCCGCACGGCCGGATCCGGGTCCGAGCGCCACCCCCGCGGCGATCTGCGCGTTTCGGCTCGCTACGGCGCAGGCGCTCCTCGGCGCGGCGGGCGAGATCGACCTCGGGCGCGAGGCTCTTGGCGTGGGGGACCTGCCGGGCGCTGGGACCTGGCTTGCCGCCGCTCTCGAGCGGCTCGACCGTGAGCAGGATCGGGTCGGGGCCGAGGGGATCACCCACCTCGGAAGAGACTCCAGCAAGCTGCTCGAGAAGGCGCTCGCGAAGGCGGCGAGCACTGCGAAGAAGGCTGCGCGCGGGGTGGCACGAAAGCCCGCGACGGCGGAGAGCGCGGCTGCCGCGCTGGCGGTGCGGCTCGCGCAGCTGCTCGGCGAGCAAAACGCTGCCTTCGCCGGGCTCGACTGCGCGGGCGGCGAGCTACGTGTGCCGCGCCTCCTCGTGGCCGCGGGCGACACGCTTCACATGCTGGGCGGCTCCACGATCGTGGCGGAGCAGGGCATCGAGCTGCTCGGCGACCTCATCCTAGAAGGCACTTCCGCCGACGGACTCACGCTCGTCGCGGAGACGGGGGACATCGTGCTCGAGGGCGGCATCGATGCGAGCGGGCATGCACCCGCGGCAGCTCCCCTAACTACCACGTCGCTCGTTGCGTTCGCGCTCGGAGCGGCGGCACCCGCCGCCCTGCCGCAAGTCGCCTCGGCTTCGAGCTGCGGCGACGGCAGACCGGTCGAGATCGCGGCGCACGCCGGAGACATTCTGATCGGTGCGACCTACTACGCGATCGCGGGCGACGGGGCGAGCTGCCCACCGCTCCTGGTGACGGAGGCCAGCCAGCTCGATCCCGAGCCTGCCGGGGACCGGCTCGACTACCACGGGCGTACGGGAGGACACGGTGGGGACGTCCACCTCCTCGCCTCCGGGACGATCCGCTTCGCGGCGCGCTCGGTCGGCGGTCCGGCTCCCTTCTCTCCGGGGAGTGGAGGCGCCGGCGAGAGCCTCGAGTTCGCCGCCAGCTTCGAGTCGCCGCCCTTCGCAGAGCTCGGCTTCCGCGGCGGCGCGGGCGGCGCCTCGGGCAAGCTCCTGCTCGACGCCCCCGCCGTGACGGGTCTCGACCAACTCCCTCGCATCCAGCGAGAGGGCGCGGGTGGCGACGGCGGCCAGCTTTCGTGGGACCAGCGCGCGGGCAGCGCGCTCTTCTCGAACGGGTTGACGCAGCTCTTCGTCGTCGGAGGAAACGGCGGATTCGGCGCAGCGAAGGGTGGAAGAGGCGGCGGTCTCCGCTACCAAGGCGACCGCGTGGTGAACGAGGTCGGGGCTCCCGTGACGGCCGTCCTCGGAAAGGGGGGCGACGGCGGCGGGAGGCGGATCTCGTGGTATGGGCCGCTCGACGTGTTCGAAGGTGGAGCGGGCGGCGACGCCGACGTGGTGGGACATCGCGGCTGGAGCGGGGCCGACGCAGATCCCGACGGCGGTCTCGGCGGCGAGACGGACGTGTTCGGTGGAACCGGCGGGACGCACGATCCCGGCGAAGCCTGCGGCACGTGCAGTGCCGGAGACGGCGGCCATGCCAGCGGCACGAGTGGGGCCGGGGGCGATGGGAAGGCGAGCTGCACGGCGCCGCCAGGTGCGGGCGGCAACGGAGGGGCCGGAGGCCTCCTGATCGTGAGCGCAGGCGACGGCGGCGACTCGAACGGTGGGACGGGAGGCGACGGAGGCTCCGTGCTCCGAGCGGATACCGGCGTGCCCGGGCGCGGTGGCCAAGGTCTCCCGCCCGGCGTCTGCGGCGAGGAAGGCATCTCGTTTCTCGAGGAGGGCGCGGGAGGAGAGGGCGCGACGTTGGGTGCGACCGGCACGCTGGCCGAGCCCGGCTTCGGCGCCTGCATCGCCGACAACTTCGCCCCCTGCGGCGCCCCCGACTGCGCACACCCCTGGTCCCTCAACTCATTCCACTACGACAAGACGTACTCGGACTTGCCGAGCTGGGTGGAACGCTCGTCGGTCGATGCGGTCGAGAGCTGCGCGGCCGAGGTGTGCGGCATCTGGCACAGCAGCGTCAGGACCACTCGGACCAACCCCAACACCGGCGATCCGGAGGACTTCAACTTCGAGATCGACGCCCTCGTGATCCCGGGCCTGCCGTACCTCCTCGCCCACTGCACCGACGCCGGTGCGCTCCACGCGGACGGAAACGGCACGGACACGAACTCGACGTCGACAGTGACCCACAGCTGCAGCGGCAAGCTCTGCACGTGTTCGGGCACCTTCATGTCCTGCTGTCCCAGGGCCACCGGCGGGGGCTTCGATCCCTGCTAGTGCACCTCCCAGTGTCGGCGTATCCAGCGGAGCAGGCGTTGCTCCGATATTTTGGCCCGGAGGATTCCGATGGCGGAGAGCCTGCGCGTGGTGGTCGGCTTCAGCAACGGCGAGAGGCTCAAGGGGACGACCCAGGACTTCAAGCCGGCGACCCCGCGCTTCCATCTGATCCCCGCCGCGGGCGGAGCGCCGGTCGAGGTGCGCATGGACGACCTCAAGGCGGTGTTCTTCGTGCGCGATCTCGAGGGCAAGGCGTCGCGCGCCAAGCTCGAGGGCTTCCTCGCTGCACCGGCCGAGACGGCGCAGGGTCGCAAGATCGCGGTGCGCTTCTACGACGACGAGCTGCTCTGTGGCTACACGCTCGCCTGGTCAGCGGAGCGCAAGGGCTTCTTCGTGCTGCCGGCAGACACCGAAGGCAACAACGTGCGCGTCTACGTGGTCACGGCCGCCGCGGCCGAGGTCCAGATCGGCCCCGCGGCCGAGGAGCTCGCGCTCAACGTACTTGCAGCGCGGCAGGGATCAGCGTAGTCGCGGCGTCAAGAGCTCCGCTTCGAGGTCCACGCCGGCCTTCACACCCGTGATGCGCGCCGGCACGAGATCGCCCACGAGCGCCTCGCCGCGCAGGAACACCACGCCGTCGATCTCGGGCGCCTGGCTGGCGAGCCGACCGCGCGAGCGGCCGCTGCCGATCGCTGCGTCCACCAGCACCTGCGCCTCGCTTCCGACCCACTTGCCGAGCTTCTCGGCCTGGATGCCGGCCTGGAGCTTCGCGAGCCGCCGGTAGCGCTCGCGTGCGACGGCGCGCGGCACCTTGGCGTCGAGGTCCGCGGCAGCGGTGCCCTCTTCGTCCGAGTAGCGGAAGATCCCGACGCGATCGAAGCGCGATTCCGCCACGAAGTCGAGCAGCTGTGAGAAGTCGTCCTCGCTCTCGCCCGGGAAGCCGACGATGAAGGTGGTGCGCAGCGTGACGCCGGGGATGCGCTCGCGCAGCTTCGCCACGAGCTTCCGCTGCCGCTCGGCCGTGCTGCCGCGCTTCATGCGCAGGAGCATGCGGTCGCTGGCGTGCTGGAGCGGCACGTCCACGTAGGGCAGCACGCGCTTCGCTCCCGCGAGCGCGTCGAGCAGCTCGTCGGTGACGGCGGAGGGATAGACGTACAGCAGCCGGAACCAGTCGATGCCGTCCACGCCGTCGAGCGCGTGCACGAGATCGTGCAGGCGCTGTCTCCCGACTCCGGGCACGGCAGGTAGATCCTTGCCCCACGAGGTCGAGTCCTGCGCGACCAGGTTGATCTCGCGCACGCCCGCCGCGGCGAGCGCGCGCGCCTCGCTCAGCAGCGAGTCGAGGCGGCGGCTCTGGAAGCGGCCGCGGATGCCGGGGATCGCACAAAAGGCACACACGCGGTCGCAGCCCTCGGCGATCTTCACGTAGGCGGAGTGGCCGGGGCCGGTGAGCAGTCGTGGCGAGGTGTCGTCGTAGAGATGCGTGCGCCCGGCCTCGACGTACACGCCGCGGCCGCGGCCGGCCAGCGCGTCGTCGAGGGCGCGCGCGATCTCGGGGAAGGAGCCGGTGCCGAGGAGGGCGTCCACCTCGGGCAGCTCCTTCGCCAGCTCGGCGCCGTAGCGCTGCGGCAGGCAGCCGGTCACCACCAGCGCGCGCAGCCGGCCCGACTCGCGCAGGTCGGCGACGGCGAGGATCGCCTTCACCGACTCCTCGCGCGCGCTCTCGATGAAGGCGCAGGTGTTCACCACCGCGACATCCGCGTCGTCGAGCTGCTCGGCGAGCGCGTAGCCCGAGCTGGCGAGCGTCCCCAGCATCACCTCGGTGTCGAGCAGGTTCTTCGGACAGCCGAGGGAGTGGAAATAGACGGTGGCCTTGGCTTCGGGCATGAGGCCGGACAGCATAACGACCGCGCCGCGGGCGCTATGCTCGGCCGCCCCGAACTGCCCTCGCGAGGTGTCCCGTGTCCGATCGTCCGTTCCGCGTGCTCGGCCTGCAGCAGATCGCCGTCGGCGGCCTCGACAAGGCCCGCCTGCGCACGCTCTGGATCGACACGCTCGGCCTCACCAAGACCGGCGAATTCAAGAGCGAGCGCGAGAACGTGGACGAAGACATCGCCGCGGCCGGCTCGGGCCCGCTCCGGGTCGAGGTGGACCTGATGCAGCCGCTCGACCCGGGCAAGAGCCCGAAGGTGCACGAGCCGGCGCTCAATCACGTGGGCCTCTGGATCGACGACCTGGCCGCCGCGGTGCGTTGGCTCGAGGGCCAAGGCGTGCGCCTCACGCCAGGCGGCATCCGCAAGGGGGCGAGCGGCTTCGACGTCTGCTTCATCCACCCGAAGGGCAACGAGGCGACACCGATCGGTGGCGAGGGCGTGCTGATCGAGCTGGTGCAGGCGCCGCCCGAGGTGGTCGCAGCCTTCCGCACGCTCGCCGGCGTAACGTGAGGCGAAGACGTACGGCGCTCGTCTTCGTGCTTGGCTGCCTCGCGTGCAGCGAGCAGCGCAGCGAGCCGCGGGCGCGGCCGATCCCCGACGCCGAGATTCCGGCGCTCTACGAGGCGCTCACCGACGGCGACACGGCCGTGGAAGAAAAGGCGATCGCCGAGATCGAGGCGAGGCACGATCTGCGCTTCGTGCCGGTGCTGCTCGAGCTGGTGCGCGCCGGTCAGATGGGGATCGCGGGACGCTCCGGCTACAACCAGCGCATGATCGCGCTCGAGCGCCTCAGCGGCGAGGCGCTCGGCGGCGACTGGTTCGGCTGGGCCGAGTGGTACGAGAGCACCGAGCTGGCGCCGCCGCCGGGCTTCGCGAGCTGGAAGGGGAAGCTCTGGTCGCGCATCGATCCGCGCTTCGGCGAGCTGATTCGTGACGAGCAGCCGTCACGCATCCGTGTCGAGGAGATCGACTGGGGCGGCGTGCCATTCGAGGGAATCCCGTCGCTCGATTCGCCGCGGCACGTAGCGGCGGATGCAGCGAGCTGGCTCGAGGACGCGGAGCCGGTGGTGGGCGTGGCGATCAGCTTGGAAGCGCGGGCGTATCCGCTGCGCGTCATCGACTGGCACGAGCTGGTGAACGACCAGCTCGGCGGCGTGCCCTTCGCGCTGGTCTACTGCACGCTGTGCGGCTCGGCGATCGCCTACGACGCGCGGCTCGAAGGAGAAGAGCCGCTGCTCTTCTCGACCTCGGGCCTCTTGCACAAGAGCAACAAGCTGATGCTGGACCGCGCCACGCGCACGCTCTGGAACCAGCTCACCGGCCGCGCCGTGCTCGGGCCGCTCGCGGCCGAGGAGCGCACGCTCGCGCTGCTGCCGGCAGTGGTCACGAGCTGGGCCGCGTGGCGCGCGCGGCACGCCGAGACCAGCGTGCTCTCGATCGACACCGGGCACGAGCGGCCCTACGTGCCCGGCATGCCCTACGGCCGCTACTTCCAGTCGCCCGCCAAGATGTTCCCGGCGCGGGAGGGCCGGAAGGAGCTGCCGAGCAAGGAGCGCGTGTACGGGCTCTGGCGAGGCGGCGCCGCCAAGGCCTGGCCGCTCGCGGCGCTGGTGAGCGCAGAGGTCACGAACGACGCGCTCGGCGCGGAGGCCGTCGTGCTGGTGGCGCGCGAGGGCCGCGTGCAGGTGGAGGCGCGCACCGGGCAGCAGGACTTCATGCGCTACGACGCGGGCGGCGCGGTACGGGCCTACGAGCGCGGCGAGCGCGAGTTCTCGCTAGGCCAGGACGCCGCGACGCTGCGCGACGCCACGGGCGGCGTCTGGCGCGTGGACGAGGACGCGCTGGTCGGCCCGCAGGGCGAACGCCTGGCGCGCCTCGCCGGCACGCTCGCCTACTGGTTCGCCTGGCAAGCCTTCCATCCCGCGACGGCACTCCCCGAGCCGCCGCGCTAGCTGCTAGCGGGGACGTTCGTCAAGTTGTCAGCGCGAGACCCGAGGTCATCCCATGCATCCTCGACAACTTGACAACTTGACGAACGTCCCCGCTCGGTCGATCCGCCCGTTCAAGATCGAGGTGCCCGAGGCGGTGCTGGCGGATCTGCGCGAGCGGCTCGCGCGCACGCGCTGGCCCGACCAGATCCCCGGTACGGGCTGGGAGTACGGCACCGAGCTCGGCTACCTGAAGGAGCTGTGTGAGACGTGGCGTACGTCCTACGACTGGCGCCGCCACGAGGCCGCGCTGAATCGCTGGCCGCAGTTCGAGACGACGGTCGACGGCCAACGCCTGCACTTCGTGCACGCGCGGTCGAAGCACGTGGACGCCTTCCCGCTCGTGATGACGCACGGTTGGCCGGGCTCGGTCGTCGAGTTCCAGAAGCTCCTGCCGCTGCTCGTCGACCCGCCCGCCGGCGCGCGCGACGCCTTCCATGTGGTGTGCCCGTCGCTACCCGGCTACGGCTGGAGCGGGCCGACACACGAGCGCGGCTGGGATCCGGAGCGCATCGCGCAGGCCGAGATCGAGCTGATGCGGCGGCTCGGTCACGTCCGGTATGGCGCCCAGGGCGGCGACTGGGGCGCGATCATCACGTCCTGGATCGGCAAGCTCGATCCCGCGCACTGCGCCGGCATCCACCTCAACATGCTGATCGCGCCGCCACCGCCGGATGCGAAGCCCGAGGCGCTCGCCGCCGACGAGCAACAGCGCCTCACGCGCGCGGCGCAGTTCCAGGGCGAGGGCACCGGCTATCAGGCGATCCAGGGCACGAAGCCGCAGACGCTCGCCTACGGCCTCACCGACTCGCCGGCCGGCCTCGCGGGCTGGATCGTCGAGAAGTTCCGCGCCTGGTCCGACTGCCAGGGCGACGTCGAGAGCGTGATCACGCGCGACGAGCTGCTCACGAACCTGATGGTCTACTGGGTGACGGGCACGATCAACTCGTCCACGCGCCTGTACTACGAGATGCGCAAGAGCGCGAAGCTGCCGTTCGCGGACGGGCGCATCGAGGTGCCGACGGGCGTGGCCGTGTTCCCGAAGGAGCTGTACAACGCGCCGCGTGCTTGGGCCGAGCGCTACTACAACGTCACGCACTGGTCGGTTTTCGCGGCCGGCGGACATTTCGCTGCGCTGGAGCAGCCGGCTGCGCTCGCGGCCGACCTGCGCGCGTTCTTTCGTACGCTCCGATGAGCGCCGATTCTCGCACTCGCGGTAGCGGGGACGTTCGTCAAGTTGTCAAGTTGTCAGCGTGAGGCCGAGGTTATCCATGCATCCTCGACAACTTGACAACTTGACGAACGTCCCCGGCGACCCGGCCGACCTCGCTCGCTCCTTCACGCACTGGTTCGCGCTCGACGGCAAGTGCGTCGAAGTCGTGCCGCTGAAACGCGGCCACATCCACGAAACGCTCGTCGGCACCTGGCGCACGGCGGCGGGCACGCGGCGCGTCGTGCACCAACGCGTCAACACGCACGTGTTCCGCGACCCGGCGCTGCTGATGCGGAATTGGCTGCGCGTGACCGAGCACCTGCGCGCGGTGCTGGCGAGCGAGGGCAAGACCGACCTCGAACGGCGCTGCCTGCGCGCGATTCCGGCGCAGAGCGGTGCGTCCTACCACACCGACGCAAGCGGAGTGGTGTGGCGCGCCTTCGCCTTCATCGAGGGCGCTCGCTCGCTGGACGTGCCCGAGAGCCCCGCGCGGGCGCAGGAGGCCGCGCGCGCCTTCGGCGCCTTCGCGGCCCAGCTGCACGATCTCGATCCCGCCACGGTCGCCGAGTCGATTCCGCGCTTCCACGACTTCGCACATCGGGTTGCATACCTCGAGGCGGCGATCACCGCCGACGCGCACGGCCGCGCCGCCGGCGCGGCGGAAGACATCGAGCGCGCGCTGCGCCTGGCCGGCGTCGTGGAACGCGCGCTCGAGAGCGAGGGCGCAGCCGCACTCCCGCTCCGCGTCGTCCACAACGACTGCAAGCTGAACAACGTGCTCTTCGACGAGCGCACCGGCGAGGGCCTGTGCGTGATCGATCTCGACACCGTGATGCCGGGCAGCGTGCTCGCCGACTTCGGCGATCTCGCGCGCACGGCGGCTTGCCCCGCGCCCGAGGACGAGCCCGACCTCGCGCGCGTGCGCGTGGATGTGCGGCTCCTCGAGGCGCTCGTGCGCGGCTACCTCGCGGGCACGGGCTCGCTGCTCACGCCGGTCGAGATCGCACTGCTGCCACTCGCCGGTCCGCTGATCGCGCTCGAGACCGGCATCCGCTTCCTGACCGATCACCTCGCGGGCGACACCTACTTCCGCATCCACCGCCCCGGCCACAACCAGGGGCGCGCGCGCGCTCAGCTACGGCTCACCGAGCAGCTGCTCGCGGGCGTGGACGAAGCGCGCCGGCTGGTGGAAGTCGGGAGCCGGGCCGGGCAGTGACGCGTACGCGAGGTGCGCGCCACCCGCGATCACGAAGGCGTCGAGCGCAGTGATGCCGGGCGGGACGGTCGCGCGGTCGAGCAGGATGCGCGCGCGCCAACTGCTCGCATCGCTCTGGAAGTCGAGCGCCGGGTGCAGCGTCTCGTGCGAGTCGCAGCGCACGCGCGGCGCGGAGAAGGACAACACGAGGAAGTGTCCGCCCGCGCCCAGCTCGACCTCGAGGTAGCGCCCGCCCTCCCCGGCCAGGAAGCACTCGACGACGTCGTACTCCCAGAGGTTCGCCACACGTGTGCCGCGCGGCGCGGCCGGGATGCGCGGGGCCGGCTGGTGCGGGAGGCTCGCGACCAGCTCGAGCCCGTCGTCGCGCGCGCTCAGCTCGACCCGGCCGTGCAGGTGCGCGTGCGGGCAGGACGCGCCGTCCCAGTAGCGCTCGATCGGCAGCACCAGCCGGCCGGGCGCGCGCGGGATCAGCAGGCTCAGGGCCGCACCGCCTCCGAGCGGGGGTAGCGCGCCGCGAGCTGCGCCAGCAGCGCGAGGCAGTCGGCGGCGGTCTCGCGGATCACCTCGGCCACCGGGCGCACGGCGTCGATGCGGCCTGCCACCTGGCCCGAGAGCGCGATGGCGGCCTCGAGGTCGCCACCGAAGTAGAGCTTCAGCACGTTGGCGCGGTCGCCGAACTCGCTCATCACGTTGTGGGTCGCTTGCTCGAGCTGCTCGGAGCGCGCGGTGCGCAGTGCGCGCAGGCCCGGGCCGTGGCTGCGGTTCAAGAAGACGGTGTCGGTCTCGGCCGCGCGCACGATCGCCTGCTTCCAGTTCTCGTGCACCGGCGACTCGAGCGCGGAGACCATGCGCGTCCCCATCTGGATGCCCTCGGCGCCGAGCGCGAAGGCCGCGGCCATGGTCGGGCCGTCCAGCATGCCGCCGGCGGCAATGATCGGGACGCTCACCTTCGATGCCACGAGCGGCAGCAGGACCATGGTGGCCACGTCGCGCGGGTTCTTGAAGCCTCCCCCCTCGCCGCCCTCGACCACGAGGCCGTCCACGCCCGCGTCGATCGCCTTCAGCGCGCCGGCCAGGCTCGGCACCACGTGGAAGACGGTGAGGCCCGCCTCTTTGAGCGGCTTCGTGTACTTGGTCGGGCTGCCGGCGGAGGTGGTCACGAACTTCACGCCCTCGCCGACCACGAAGTCCACGATGCCGGGGTCGCGCACGAAGGCCTGCGCGATGTTCACGCCGAAGGGCTTGTCGGTGAGGTCGCGCATCTTGCGGATCTCGCCCTTCACCGCGTCGAGCTCGCCCGACGAGGTCTCGATGATGCCGAGCGCGCCCGCGTTCGAGACGGCGGAGGCCAGCTGCGCGCGCGCGATCCAGCCCATCGGGGCCTGCACGATCGGGATCTCGACGCCGAGCAGCTCGGTCACGCGATTGCGAAAGGGCATCGGCTCTCCTCGGGTGGTCCCGGACGTGCCATCCTACCGCGCTGTGCCCGACGGGGAGATCGTATGAAGCTCTCGATGACGCACGCCGAGCGCGAAGCTTTTCTGGCCGACGTGCGCGTCGGCGTGCTCTCGATCCCGGAGCCCGGTCGCGGCCCGCTCGCCGCCCCGATCTGGTACGGCTACGAGCACGGCGGCGAGATCTGGCTCGTGACCGGGCGCGACTCGCGCAAGGGCCGGCTGCTCGCGTCCGGTCTGCGCGTCGCCTTCGTGGTGCAGAGCGAAGCGCCGCCGTACCGATACGTGAGCGTCGAGGGGCCGGTCACGTCGGTCGCACCCAGCCCAGGTGACGCCGAGGAGCGCCAGCTTGCACACCGCTACCTCGGCCGCGAGGCGGGCGACGCCTACGTCGCCTCGACCGCCGCGCGCCGAGCGGCCGAGCCCAACGTGCTGGTGCGCATCCGGCCCGAGCGCTGGCTCTCCGTGGACTACCGCAAGGCCTTCGCGTGAGCTAACCGAAGCTCCCGATGGCCCTCGAAATCCTCCGCGACCCACGGCTCGAAGGCGTCGAGTGGCAGGATCTCTGCCGGCTCGGTCCGCTCGAGGTGGCCACCGAGGTCTCGATCTACCTGCCCTGGCTGGTGGCCT
>Ga0247727_10006984_pt1 | contig 21842 bp, 19 predicted proteins | sample WisWelCaveWW1625_FD_202498 | JGI IMG/M metagenome (GOLD analysis project Ga0247727, IMG submission 202498) | Biofilm microbial communities from Wishing Well Cave, Virginia, United States - WW16-25 | ecosystem: Environmental > Aquatic > Deep subsurface > Groundwater > Cave microbial mat | place...
TTGGGGAATTGGATTAGAGCGAATAGAGAAACGAAGTAACGTTCCCAATACCCCAAATCGCCCCACCAACACTCCGCAAACGCCACCCCTGCCGGTAAATAATATGCCGTATAGGAAACGACGGCCTAGCAACAGGCCCACAAAGGATTTGTACTTCGGATTATTGCCTCGCCGTGTCAATCACTACGCGTTACGTGCTCGTGCTCGCTTGCATGGTGTTGAGCTTTATCTTTGCCCGTGAAATTTTTGGAACGGACGAAATTCTCCACCCGCCCGGCGTGTTGGCGCCGGAAAGCCCGCGCCAAGTGCTCATTGCTCAAGGGCAATCCTGGGAACACAAAGGCTATCGCCTCACTCCACTTGCGACTTACAAAATAAGAGCGCGCGTGTTGGGGAAAGAGAAATATCGTTTCGGCCGCGAGAGCAAGCTTTCGCCCTTTGATCTCGCTTTGGGATGGGGCCCGATGTCAGATCAAGCTATTGTTGATCGATTGGAGATTTCACAGAGCGGACGCTGGTATTATTGGCAAGCCCAAATTCTGCCCTTGTCCAAACAAGCTTTGATCACTTCCAGCGCGAACACGCACATTGTTCCAGCCAAGCCGGAGATTGCAGAAGCGCTCGGCCTCGTGCGCGTCGGCGAAGTCATTACACTGCGCGGCAAATTGGTGGCAATCGCCGGGCGCGACGGTTGGCAATGGCGCAGCTCGCTTCGCCGCGACGATACGGGCCAGGGCGCGTGCGAAGTGTTTTGGGTGGAAGAGGTGGAGTTACAATTTTAATCGTTGCAAGAAGCGATTAGCTTTTCAAACGCAGAATAAAATTCTAGCTTTTATCACCAACGGAGAGATTAAGGCCAACGGAGGAAAAAATTTTGTGCTTTTGCACCTGCGATTGCCAAGGCCGTGGCGAAGCGTGCAAATCCAATCAACGCTCTCGCGCCTTTGTTTGTGGCCGCGAGTAAGATTGGTGGCGACCAAACGGCCCAACGCGGGATCAGCCATAAAAATTTTTCCGGCCAAGTTATCGCCATGACGCTTCATGCAGCCGTGCGTTACAACGACGTGCTCGCCGCGCGCGACGACATTAACGGAATCGGCGCGGTCGTAATTCGAAGAAGCCACGCAGTTATCCTCGCTATGGATGCGCGCAAAGGCCGTATACGCTTGAATCGTCGAGGTTGCGGCATCGACGGCAAGGCGCCTTTGCGATACACCAACGCGCGCGAGTTGCAGCCCTAGGAGTTCGCGTACACTTGCCAGCCATACTCGAACGTGCCGGCGCTGTTGAATTTGTAAAACAACCCTTCGCCATAACCGTTCGTCCACGAGCCGGTAGTTTGAGGGTTTTCATTGCTGCTTTTTCTTTTAGGTCAATGAGGCTGTTTTTCCTCCCAGCGATCCCACAGTTCTTTGGCCACATATCCGCGCAGCTCCACGCCATGCCGCAATTCTATGTAATCGTCAAACAGCGGCACATATAACTCACGCTCGCCGGGTGGAGGCAATTCATAGAGCTTGCGCACGAGCGCACTTTCTACTTTGGGCGAAGCGAGAATCATCGACGCTGCAGGCGCTTGTTCATCCACATGATTCCACCAGCCGATATTCGGAAAATCGCGCAAGTACCAGGGCAGGGGCCAATAATCATCCTCGGGGCAGATGACCTGCACGTACATCTTCTGACTATCGGGATGCGCACTTGCCATTTCACGCACGCGTTGCACGATCGTAAACACGTCGGTCGTGGGATGCGCATAGACATGGGGATTGGAGGCGTCAGAGTGATATTTAAAATTGCTCTGATAACATTGCCAAGTCAGGTTCGAACAGCCTATAAACAAAACGATGATGACAACGGCGCGCAGCACTCGCTTCGACTGCGCTTGCACGAGCCGCACCGCGCCGAAGGCCGCGAGCAAAATCATCCCGTGATAAAACCCCAAAAGATTCCAGGGCGTTTTATAGGGAATGAGCGCGTAGATGATCGTCAGTACGATCGTGTAGAATGCGAGAAAGCGGATCATCTGATGATTAGAGCGGCCGGCTTCGTTCTGCCGCAACGCAAAGACGATTCCAACGATTGCCAAGAGAAAAATAAACGCCTCGCTCCATAGCGGGCGGCCGGCATAGTTCGTAAACAGCAGCCATTTGAAATAAGTAAACCACGGATGATTGTGCCAGCCATGCTCGCCCGCGCGACTGAGATAGGTTTTGTAGGTGAGCAGCGAGTCGAGGATGCCGGCGGGGTTCGTGAAGAATGAAGAGAAGAAAAGCGCTGAGACAAAAGCGGCAACCGCGAGTGCGGCGAGCCCATGTTGAAAGCGAATCACACTTCCGAATATTCCCCCCTTGAGTGGGGCAGGGGGGTGTGCTTCTAACATTACGACGTCAGCGTCGCGCCTCGACAACCCCCTAGCCCCCCTCAAGGGGGGAATTATTCGCGCGAATAACAACGCTAAAAACATCGCGCCCAACGCGATCACGAACGTTTCTTTTGTCGCGTGCATCAAGCCGAGAAACAGGCCGACGAGTATTGCCCAATGCCAACGCGACTGTTGCAGATAACGATAGCCGCACGCCATCACGCCGAAAGTAAAGCACACCAACAGCATCTCTTGAATGTAGTAACGGCTATAAAACGCCATAGCCGGAGAAATGGCGGTGAGCAGCGCCGCAACGGCAACGATCGGCCAACTCAATCCGTCGATCAACAACAATAGTAAAAGAATGAGAGCGATGCCAAAGAACACGGGCACGGCGCGCAACGTCACGTCGTTTACTTCTGCAAGCTTCCCGTTCGCGCCCAGCCATGCCGGAATCAGGCTGAAATAATTTAGCGTGGGGCCGTGATATTCGAACGGATCGTACTGATAAGCGCCTGCTTCCAGCAACGCGCCGAACTTGATCGCATGAACGGCCTCATCGCCGTGCATGGGACGAATCTCCAGCTTCGGCAAGCGCAACGCAAGCGCAGCAATGAGTGCGACGATAAAGAGCAGGCGGGAATAGGACATGGATCAAAGGATCATTGGATTGATGGAGTATTGAAGCGCTGGATCGTTGGAATGTTGGCATGCAGCGCTCCATCAATCCACTACTCCAACAATCCAAGACTCCATCACTCGAGAAGAGTGGTTACTTCACCGGTGTGCCGTGTACTTCGATCTCGACGTAGTGATTGAGATCGTTATTGTTGTTGCCCTTGCTGTATAGTCGAACGTAACGCGCGACTACGCCTTTCGCGTCGATCAAACGGCCTTCGGAAGTCTCGACGTAGTTCTTATCCTTGCCCACGCCCAGGCCCGAAGTGTTGTCGTGGTCGTTGTTGAACACGGTGCGCACGTTCTTGACGAAATCCTTGTCGTCCGCGACTTGCACGACGATATCCAAATACACGCGCGGCTGTTTGTGAAAATGCCAAACCACGATCGCGTAAATGTTGTGAGGGTTTTTGAGGTCGATAGTCACATGTTGTTTGAAAGGCCCAAGCTCGACGTAATGGCCGTCCGGCGCCTCTTTGTCGCCGTCAGTAATCATCGCCACCTCGCCGATGATAGGCTCTTCATCCGTGCTGGCGATGGGCTTGTTGAGCGCGGCATTCTTTGCGCCTTCCGGCGCGAGAAACGGCGGCCGCGCTTTGCCCAGCGGCTTTTCGAGATTCGGAATCTGCATGTTCTCCGGCGTGCCGATGAACATGGGCTTGGGCAGGATGAGATTGAGCGGCTTCAAGCTCTGCGCGGTTGCGGTTGCGCACATGAAGGCAACGAAGCAGAAGAGCGACGAGATCGTTTTGCCCATTGCCAAAACTTTGCTGCAGTGCTTCTTCATAGTAAAGCCTCCGAAAAAGTGTAGTGCTTGAAAGTTTATTGCGGTTTTCAAACGAGTGCTCAATCTTTCTATACGCACATCTTTAATGTCATTCTGGAAGAACCTTCTCTCGCACTGGGTACAAATCTCAAAACTAGATTTTACTTCAGAACTAGGGAAGATTCTTACAGAATGACATTGTGAGGTTCGTTCATTCAAATGAAAGCCGAAAGATCACCCCAATTCCCACGGACTTCTTTCCGGCCTGAACGTCATACGATTCGCCTCGTCGTCACAGCGGAAGCATTCGCGCTCGGCATCCCAATGCAGCTTGCGGCCGAGGCGCATGGCAATATCGCCGAGAATGCACGCCGAGTTCGAGCGATGGCCGATTGCGACCGGCGCAATCGTCTTTGCGCGCGACTTGACGCATTCCAAAAAATTTTGCTTGTGATTGCTGCTTTGATAAAGCCGAGTTTCGTTCGGGCTTATGAATGAGGTTAAGAGCGCCTTCGGCTGCGCATCAATAAAGCCGCGATCGACGTGCACCCAGCCTTCCGAGCCTTCGAATACCACGCCGGGCTTGTGCTTCGTCGTGCTCGCGCAAATGAGTTTGATTTCGTTGGCATATTCATACTCGATATGAAACTCGCCGTGCACGTCCCACAAGCCTTCATCTGGAAATGAAGTGCGGCCTGCTAGCGCAAGCGGGCCGGAATGTTCCGCGTCCATACCCCAATGCGCGATATCGAGATGATGCGCGCCCCAATTTGAAATCATGCCGCGGCAATAATCCGAAACGCACATCCAGCCGGGGCGTCCATAGTCCGCGCGCGGATGCACGCGCATTTCCGAATAAGGCCGCCACGGCGCCGGGCCGAGCCACATGTCATAATCAAGGTCCGCGGGAATCGGCATCGTTGCAACGGATTTTGTCAAAGGGTCTTTCGGCAAGCCGACTCGCACCGTGTGCAATTGCCCGATGCGGCCGTTGCGCACAAGCTCGCACGCGAATCGAAAATTGGCCTCCGAGCGTTGCTGGCTGCCCACTTGCGATATGCAGCCGTAACGCTGCACCGTGTCGCGGAGCACTCGGCCTTCTTGAATCGTGAACGTGAGCGGCTTCTCCGCAAAAATATCCTTGCCGGCTCGCGCTGCGGCAATCGCGATGAGGCCGTGCCAATGATCCGGTGTAACGATGGCGACGGCATCAATATCATCTCGCGCCAACAGCTTGCGAAAATCTTTATAAACGGAACAGCCTTTATAGCTGCCATTGGCGGCGCGTGCGCCGTAATGCGCTTCGACCAATCCCTTCGCATCTTGCGCGCGCCTGGCATCGACGTCACAAACCGCGAGCACTTGTACTTCTTCGAAGCCGAGGAAGTCGCGCAAGTCTGCTTGGCCCATGCGGCCCACGCCGATGCAGCCGAGTGTGATGCGTTGGCTCGGCGCATGTGAACCCAAAACCGAGGAGTGAACGATGGTGGGACAAGCAAACAGGCAACTCGCCGTCAAAGATTTTTTTAGAAAGGCGCGTCGCGAGAGAGGGAAGGATGGGATTTGGTCATGCATTTTGACAATCACTCGCTAGAGCCTGCGAAGAGAGCGCATTAGGAAGGGATTCGAGTTATTCATGTCTGCACTGGGTGGTAGCGCAAGCCTCTTGCTTGCAGTCAGTATGACTACACGACATTTTCCCGCGGAGGCGAGAGGCCTTACCTCATTCGTGCTTTGTCTCTTGAGAAGAGGAAGCTTTACAGGCGTATTTGATGATCACTTTGCAGCTTGGCGCTGTTAACTCGCTTGCTGTGCTGCGGCATGCGCCGGTATGGGGCGAGCCCATGGCCCGATTCCCTCGAGCACGAAATGCTGCAAAACTTCTCGGCCGCCTAAACGTTTGACGGCATCCAAAATTTCGATACCGGCCAGCCGTCCTTCGCTGTCGTAATCTGCGGCAATGCCTTCCGTCAAGTCTTTCGTAGTGACGGTCGTTTCGCGGAAAGTAATGCTGAGGGCATCGACTTCCGAGCCATAAGTAATTCGCATAAGCTTTTCAATTGCGACCGCTTTGCGCGAAGAGCTTTTGCGCCTGCTCAGGCTCCATGTCGGCCAGTAACATTTTGAGTAGGCTTTCTTTTCCACCTAAAGCGGAAATCATTTCTTCTTTGCTCAAAGCAGAAAGCATCTCGTCTTTGCTCAAAGCAGAAAGCATCTCGTCTTTGCTCAAAGCAGAAAGCATCTCGTCTTTGCTCAAAGCAGAAAGCATCTCGTCTTTGCTCAAAGCAGAAAGCATCTCGTCTTTGCGGAGGGCATGAATAATTTTCTCCACACCTAGCGCATCAATGTATTTGCGCATGGACTCCGGCTTGATATTGAGTTGTACCATAAGTCCGATTACCTCGCTTTCATAAAGGTCGACAATCGTTTCAACGATGGGCTTTTTTTCGGTGTTCTCAAAGCAAGAGAGAAAGACGCGCTGCCGGCGTTTAGGATTCGAGAAAACTTGCAGCTCTTCCGGCAGCAATTCATCTTGCAGATCTTCGAGTGAAAGAACATATGAGACCACCGGCGCAGCGCATCTGAAAATTCCTTGCGCGACCGGGGCGTAGCTCAAAGCCGGCAGGGCTTCGAGCAAACTAGGCGTGAGGTGGTGCGCAATCGCGCTCGTGGTGACCTCGGCGACGGAGTAAAAACGCTGCTTCCCCATATACAAATATCCATAAGCTTGCAGCTTTAACAAATCTTCCGGCTCAAGCCGATCACTTTCGGTTTTGATCTCGATGACATTGTGCCGTTTGAAGTATTCAAAGAGCGGAGGCAGCACAGTTTTGATCTCATCCGTGTTCTCCGCACTCACAATCAAATCAATCTCAAGCGGCAACGTTCCAATCTTGAGATGGTCTTCGGTTTTGAGCCGCGCCCGTTCGAAACGCCAGCGTAGCAGTTGAATCAAACGCGTTTCGAAAGGGTTATATTGTGCGTGTTTGTCTTTCACGGGCGAACGATTATAGTCGCTTCCGCTACGAATTGCAAGAATTATCTCGGTCACCCTTGCGAGGGTTCGCAACCTTCGCAAAGGTTTCGGTCAAGAATTACTTTTGCCCGCGCGATAGTGCGCCAGCGTGATTAAATACAAGTGCAAGATCAAGACGAGGGTCAAGAAAAACGCGCTGTAGCGATGCCATTGCAAAAGCGCGTGCTGGCCCGCGGTGCCGAACCAGGGATACATCATGAGCACGACCGACGCGATTACCGGCACGGTCAAGAGCAGCATCAACCAGAAAGAAGCCTTCTTCCAAAACGCGAGGCCCGCGGCGAAAATATTTTTATTGGTGAGCTTGCGTCTCACAAGCTGCCGGAAATAATCCCAATCGGTTTGATTGAACGTCTGGCTCTGCGCATACATCAACGCCAACGCGACCGCGCCCACCGCGAAGATCGGCGCAATGGTGACGTGCAAGATCATCGCTACGCCGGACATGTGCCAGCCGAACAATAGCACCGGCGCAAAACCGGTGACGGCCAGAATCATGAAGAGCAGCAGGCTCAAACGATAGATCGAGATTTTGAGATCGCGCAACGCAACCAGCTTGCGCAGCGCCTCGCGCACGGTTTTGAATTGCTCAGCCCACCACGCCAGCATGGCGTTGCGTTCTTCGGTTTTGGCGCGATAGGCCCACGCAATGCTCGCGAACGCGACGACGAATCCGGTTATTGATATGAGACGAAACATAGTTTGCTCCCTCGTTTGTAGTAGCTCCTTTAGGAGCAGGGTGGTCAACAAGCTTGCGCCTAATAAAATTTGACGATCAAAATCGGTAATGCTGCGAGGTGTTCCCTCACGATGTCATTCAGGAAGAAAATTTTTAAGTACTGGAGTTGGTGCCCAGAGCTAAAAAAGTTTCCTTCTGAAGGACAATTTGAGGGGCGATTACTGAATTTGAAAGTCAAAACTCATAAAGCGCGACTACGAGCTCTTCTCTTCCGATAAAACTTTGGTCACTCGCAACAAGCCCTGCAAGCCATACAACAGTAACGTGGCCGTGAGCACGACACTCGCAACAATGATGATCGCCTTCAGCCATGGCCGAAACAGAAACGACATCGAGAAGGACCACGGAAAAATCGCAGCCGTGTTTTGAAAAGCATTCATGCTCATATTGGAACGCGAGACTGCCGAAGCCGCTTCGACTTTGCCGAAATAAAACGGCGCATCCGTGGCGTGGCAATCGTTGCAGCCGCGCACGCCGAGCGATTGCTGCGCCGGGCGAACGTCGTGCGCTATCGGCCACGAGTATGCTTGCGCGGCTTTGTGCTCTTCATGCACGAGCTTCTTATTTTTATCCAAACGATACAGCTTGCCGCCGCCGATATATACCGCCGCGCTCGCCGTCGAATCCATGCTCGCCAAAGTATCGAGCATCGCAATCATCGCCGAGTCCGTCAAAGTTGCCCAACCGCCGATTTGCTTGAGCGTATCGCTCACGTAGAAATCAGTGAGCATAGGCCGCACGCGCTCCGGCAAAATCGGAACGACCTCATTGCCTTTCATATAAGCCCAGAACGCGGGCCAAAGCATTTTGTGCGGCGCGAATTTGCCGTCGCTCTCTTTCACGAACACGGGCGCGACGAGGTGCGGCAACGAAGCTTTGGCCTTCTTGGATTGATGCGTGCCGAGCGCATGCGCTAGCGAAGTTTGCACGCGCGCGGTTTGATCGTTCGGCCACGGGCCGGAGTGGCACGCCGTGCAAGTCAACTGCTCAAAGTGTATCGGCGGAATGCCGCGATGCTCCGGCAAGGGTGCGGCCAATCTTCCCGCGCGCGGCGTTTGCGCAGACTCGTCGGGAATGTGGCAGCCTTTGCACGTGAGCGAAGCGAGTGCCGGTTTGTTTTGCGTTTGCGGCTCGCCTTCGTAACCGCGTGTCATCATGTGGTTCAAACTGTTGCGATGGCAATCCACGCACAACATGCCCGCAGCCATATGCACGTCTTCGTCTTCCGTGAAGCGCTCGTTTTCGACGTTGCGATTCGAATGGCAATAGTAACATTTCGTGTTCGGCATGCGGCGGCGAATATCGAAGAGCACTTCGCCTTTTTCATTGAAGCGGCTCGCCGTATATGAAACCGTGGGCGGAGAAATATTCCCGACATAATCCAACGCGGAGTTCAAATACACGTCGAAATTATCCGGCATCTCTTTCGCCGAGCCGCGCACCGCCGCGAAGCCGCTGCTCGCCGTTGCGGCCCAACGAAAATTTTGTCGCCCAATTTGCGTCGCGAACTCGGCTTGATCTTGACCGGCTTCCGCATCGTGACAACCGAGGCAATTGATTTCAAGATTGCCCGCGACTTGCCAGCGCATATAATCCTCGGCTGATTGCGCGTTTTCATCTTCCGCAATGCCTCCGCCGGGAAGATGTCGCCCAAACTTTTGCACATACTGCAGCGTGCTCATGCCGACCTGTTCCGGACGATACGCGCCGGGCCACTTACGCAATGAAATTGGAATCTGCGTCGCGGCCACCGGATCCGCGAGAATCCACGGTTGGCTGGGACGGCCCACGGCCACACTCGAATCATCCGCATTGAAATGCCAGCCCGTGCGAATCTTCTCATAATTGTGGCAAGGCCCGCAAGTTTGTTTGGTGGAGAAGGGCATGAGCAACTCATCGTGCGGACGAATCGGAATACCTTGCTCATCGTACAAACGAATGAGATGCACGGGCACGGAACGGCTGCCGTCACTCACATCGCCGAGCTTGGGCGGAGGCTCCGGCGGCGCTTGCGGTGTGACGATGGTGGAATCCGTGCTTGCGGAGTCGGGTGTGGCTTGTTGTTGCTGTTCTTGTGCGTAAAGATTGAGCGCAATCAGCATCGTAAACAGAACCGGTTTGATCGCAGCTCGTGTGGAGATCGTAGTCTTCTCACTCATTGTCATTCCGAGGAATCTTTTTGAGGTGCTGAAAGCGTAGCGCAGACTTCCAGTCTGCAAACTAAGCAGGCAGGATGTCCGCGCTACAATAGCTTCGCGTGCGATAGTTTTTCCAGAGTAATTTATCCGGCTTCCTCTCCAGTTTTGAAAAAGATTCCTCCTGAATGACAAAGCAATAAGCGGCTTTGCCCGCGCTCATGCCAAAAACTCCTCTTTCCGAAACTGAATCTTCTGTCCCGTGCGCACGGCTTCATTCACTTTCAACACCGTGACTGCGGTCTCGTATCCAACTTCCACGGGGCAATTCAACTTCGCCGTGCCGCGAATCGTATCGAAGAAATTTTCGAGATGCGGTTTGTGGTAGGGATCGTTGAACTTCACGGGCAACTCGAACTTAGGCGGCGCAACGGTTTCGCGCACGTCGAGCACCGCGGCTGCGGCATTCGCGGGCTTCTCTTCCATCGGCGCTTTTATATAGCCGAGCTTCACCCATTTTTCCCAATCCGGCGCATTCGGCTCGCGATAGATGCCGGTGCGTCCGCTCGATTCCGAAATCACCAGCGCGCCTTCATCGCCCATGAAATTTTCATAGTATCCTTGATTGCTATTGGTGGTGATGGTTTGATAAAACGCGCGCGTCGTGCCATTGCCATTGTTGTATTCGAACGTGGCGAGCACGCCGTCATACCACTCGTGCGTCTTGGGATCATAGTAATCCGTGCCGCCGCTCGCGATCACGGACTTGGGCGGGCCGTTGAGAAACCAATTGTAGATGTCGATTTGATGCGAGCCTAAATCCACGATCGGGCCGCCGCCGAGGTCTTTGTACCAGCGCCAATTGCGGAATTGATGCATGGAATCGAAACCATACTTCCTCAACGTCGCGGCGGGGATGGCATATTTCTCCGGCCAGCCGAAGTCCGGTTGCACGGAACGATTCCATTGCCCATACACGGTGGTGATGCGTCCGAGCGCTTTGGCTTCTTGCAAAATTTTGTTGTAGGAGTGCAAGTACCACGGATTGCTGCGGCGTTGATGCCCGACTTGCAGCACCTTGTTGCTCGCGCGGGCCGCATTCAAGATCCGTTTCGCGCCTTCGAGCGTGTTCGACATTTCTTTTTCAAGATAAACATTGAGTCCGGCATTCAAGCATGCAATCGCATGATCGGCATGCCAGAAGTCCGGCGTGGCAACGAGCACCGCGTCGAGATTGCCGCGTTCTTTCGCGAGCATCTCGCGGAAATCTTCGTAGGCATTCAGCTCATGGCCGTACTTCTTCAGCAAGTTGTGCGCACGTTTGAGATTGTAATCCGTCCAAATGTCGCACACTGCTTTGAAGCGAATGTTTGGAATTTTCAAACAGGCGTTGAGCAACACCTGGCCTTGCGAGCCCGCGCCGATGAGGCCGAGGTTGAGATCGTTGCTCTGGCCGCGCGCGGATTTGAGAATGAGCGGCGAGAGCATGATGCCCGCCACCGCAGCAGTGGATGAGCGCAAAAACTCGCGGCGGTCGATCGCGTTGCTCGCGAGGTCTTGTTTGGTTTCATTTGGATTCATGGGTGTGCTCCTTCTTTGATCATCTTTTTATATACAGCCTTTTGATTTGAGTGATCCTCCCTCTCAATGTCATTCTGTAAGAACCTTCCCTCGCACTCGGCACAAATCTCAGAACTAGCTTTGTTCCCAGAGCTAGGGAAGGTTCCCACGGAATGACATGAAAGAGAGCAGCCATCGAAAACCTGCACATTCAATTGACTCTCGCAATTACACGCTTATTAACGAGAGCGCCAACGCCGCGCAATCCACCAATACATCCCGACATTCACGAGCACGGCAAACAACCCGAGCGCGATTTGCACGTTGGCCGTCAAGCCTGTGGGGTAAATCACCGGCATGAGATAATGCGCGATGAAGCCTTCGGAATAGCCAACCTCATTCGCGTGATGTCGCAACCAATTTTCGAGCGGCGTCAACGGGCAAATCCAACCGCTGAACTCAATCCACGCGCCCCACAGCGCACACGGCACATGCGCCCAAATGACTCTGCGCCAAAAATAAACCAGCACGGCGCCGCCGATCACAAAAACGATGAAAGCGAAATGCAAAACGACGACGAGATCGGCCAGGAGGTTAAAGAACATATCGGAAGGAAATTTGTTCGACGCGCAACTTCGCTATTCATTGGTCAGCGTAACCAGAAGAAGCTCAATGCCCCGGCTTTTTCAACATTGTCAAACTCGTGATGATCAGTCGTCACAAGTTTAGCATTTACTTTTTGAGCCAATGCCAAAGCCAGCGAATCGGCTAGTGACATTTTGAATTGCGTTTTGAAATAACCCGCGAGCCGCATGAGAGGACGATCCACAGTTTCGACGACGTTGAATGGCATCGTGTACAAATCCAGCAATACCTCTTCAGCCTTTTCGGATGATCCACGGCGAAGCGCATCGTAATACACTTCGTAGAGATTGACCGACATGGCATAAAGCTGGTTTTCGCTCCGTCGCGCTTCTTCTATTAACCGTTCAGCTTTATCCGCGCCAGGCTCGTCATTGAAATACGCAATGAAAGCACAAGCATCAAACACGAAACGCGCGGGGGGTGCCGCTTCTTCGGAAGGCGGGTTTTGAGTTTGGTCGGCGCTCATATCTCTAGAGCTTTCTCGGCGTGTTTATTTTTGGAAAACTCGTCGCTCAAGCTCAAGACCCCGCGATATTTCCCGCGTAAGCTTGACGCATTGTGGTTTTTTTGTTTGAATGCTTCAACATCGAAGACCGTCACGAGATAAACAAGACCGGCTCGACCTTCCAACGGTTCCAAAGGACGCAAATAGCCCTTCTCGAAAACCGCTTCAATCGTTCTGACACCGTAGTTCATGATAACCTCCAAAGGATTGTTCAAACCATCGGGCTTGATTTCACGCTTGCAAATATAGGAAGTTTGCATCACGCAATAAATCTTTTTATCTCATTCCCAAGCTCTTCCAATGGAGTATTGGAGTGGTGGAGTCTTGATAGAGCCAATACTCCATCACTCCAACATTCCCTCACTCCAATTCGCTAAGTAAGATGTTCCGATACTCCACCCGTGTGCTGTGATTCTGCATGCCGATAAATCCCTTGCGGCGTTTCAAACCTGGGTGCGACTTCTCTTTGTCCATGTGCTCGATCAAATTCGTGTCGACGATTTTTTTACCATTCAAAGTCACTTGCACGCGCGGGCCGTTGCATACGATTTCATAATGTTGCCATTCGTTCGCCGGCTTGCTTGCACGCTCGGAGGGCGCTTGCACGGCGTACACGCTGCCGCAATATTGCCATGGCTTGAGCTGCGCCCACTTCGCGGCATAATCATCGAGCACTTGCACTTCCATGCCCGTATAAGCCGAATCGCCCTCATGCGGCGCGCGCAGGAACACGCCGCTGTTGCCCTCGGGCGGAACGCGAAAATCCAATTCGAGCTTGAAGTTCTCATATTCGCGCGTTGTCGAAATCCAACCGCCGCCCTCGCCTTCGGTATAGAGAATATCGTTTTCCACTTTCCACGTGCCCGTTTTGCCGTTTATGATTTGCCAGCCACTCAAATCCTTGCCGTTAAACAACGGGCCGCTGAACAATTTCTGCGGGCGCGGAATCTCGCGAATAAAAATATTTCTGAAATACAGCGGCGAGTTGTGCGCCTGCAATTCAATCTGGCCGGTCGCATAAAGCAACGACTCGCGCTCCCAATAATTTTCGAGCGGTAAGTTATCGACAACTAGCACGTCGTTGAGATACACGGTCACCCGATCAGCAATCATAATAATGCGGAACGTGTTCCATTCGCCGGCAGTGTGATCCGCAATCTGCGCAGGCTTGCTCGGAAATTTTTGATTGTTGTACAAACCGCCGGAGCCAATCTTCCATTGCGCCGGATCCCAAATTTGCACTTGCGGTACGCCGCGCAAATAGAGACCGCTGTCGCCGTTCGGCTCGATCTTCCAATCGCAGAGCAATTCGAAATCGCCGTAGTCGCGCGCCGTGCAAATGTTTTGATAGCCCTTGCCTTCGAAATACAGCACGCCGTCATCGAGCACGCGCCAATACGCGTTCATGATCGAGTCGGCTTTCGCTTGCGCGGCTGCTAATCGTTCAATACTCATCTGTGCGCGCTTTGCGGGATTTTCGACCAAGCCTTTCCATCCCGTCAAGTCTCTTCCGTTGAAGAGCGCAACGAAACCCTCGGGCGGTTGATTGATTTGCGCCTGCGCCGCGAAGTGTTGCTCGAGCTTCTTGCGCAGATGCGGCTCCGCAGCTTTGCCGATCAACGCCTTCGCGATTTCCGCGCCGCCGAGTCTATGCCGCTCATCGTCTTCCGTCTCTGCGATCTTGATCGCGGCCAGCGCGGCTTCCAAGCTGAGTGTGTCTTCATCAAAAAAAGTAGAAACAAAGTCGAGCGCCGCAATCGACTTCACATTCGCCAAACCCGCGAGCGCAAGCTTCTTTTCATCGGCACGCCGCGCAAGGCTCATGGCCTCGCGATAGAGCCGCAGCTTTTCTTCGGAAGAAAGCTCGGCAGCGTTGAGTAGGCGCAGCGCGCCACGCATCGTCAACACATGATAAGACAACTCTTGTTCTTCGCGCGCAAGTCGAAGCAACTCAGGCAAGGCATTCGGCTCCGGCCAATCGGCCAATGCCCGAATCGCCGCGTCGCGAATATCGGCGTTGGAGTTTTTCGTTTCGGCGACAACCGTTTCAAATGTCCGCGCGGCACCAAGTCGAGCGAGCGTTTGCAGAAGTTTGGTTTTCTGTTCGACATTGCTGCCGTTGAGCTTCATTAAAACAGCCTCCGCGCGTTTTTCTGCCTCGGGAATTTGCGCGGCGACCGTGACGACGGCTTTTTGCAGGGCCGACACTTCCGCCTCGCTCGTCGTGGCGAGCATGAGATCGATTACGCGCGGCAAATCGCCGGCTTCGGAAATATTTTCGAGCGCTTTGATCGCCGCCAAACGCACGCTGCGTTCTTCATCTTTACTGCGCGCGACCACGGCCTCAAAAGCCGAGTGCGCATGCCGCGACGCAATCACTTCGAGTAAAGCGACTTTGGCCGGTGTGGCAATGCCGGGAAGCAAGTCGATCATTCTCGCAAAATTTTGCTCGAGTGGGAGTGATAGCAATGCCAGTTTGATTGCCGCGATTTGTTCGACGCTCTGCGTCGCTTGTAACGTTTGAAGAAGAGCCGGAACGGATTCTTTGCCTTCCAAATTTACCAGCGCCGGAATTGCGGCCAATGCCACGGCTTCATTTGTGTCACGCAGCGCCTCGCGCAAAGCGGGCAGAGCAGACTTATCACCGCGCGCACCGAGCATGGCAATGATGCGCGCACGAGTTGCGGGCGCAACTTGTTTCATCTTATTCAACCACTGCGCCGTTGCAGCTTCGCCGGAAATTTCGCGCGCGAGTTGCAGCGCGGCATCTTGCAAACGCGCGTCGTCGCGATCCAGCATCGCGAGCACGTCCGGCAATGCCTCTGCTTGCAATGCAAAGACGAGTGTGCGCAATGCGTTGGCTTGCTCATGACTCGCGAAACGGCCGTCGCGATTCGCGAGCACTTCGCGGCAGATTGCGGCGCTCGTTTGTTTGTCACCGGCTTCGGCGCGGCGTTGCGCGAAGAGTAAATAATCTGCGTGCGCTTGTTGTGCGTTTTCGGATTGCACCGCTTCGGCGAGCAATGGCATAGCCGTAAGCTCGCCGCTATTTGCCAGCGCAGCTCTCGCAGCCGCGCGCACATCGAGGTTTTTATCTTGCGCCAGTTTGAGCAATTCGGACACAGCAAATTTGCTGCGCAATTCACCGAGCGCTTTGATGATGGTCAAGCGCGGCGCGGCGTTCGCAGTTGCGAGCGCTTGCACGAATGCGGCTTCAACTTCGGGCGCGCGAATCGCGAGCAAAGCTTGCGCGGCCGGCTCGCAGAGTTTTTCATCAAACAAAAGGCTTTGAAGAGGTGCAACAGATTCTTTGCCGCCGGATAGTTGCAGTTGTTTGAGTAAAAAGGTCTTGACTTCAGCGTGGAAGTTTGATTGTAGTGCAATGAGGATCGCCTCGGAAAATTTCTTGCGTTCTTTCTCGGCGCCAGCGCGCGAGACATAAAGCGCCAAACTGCTCAGCGCCAAGCGCGCTTTGACGTCATCGCCAAGCCCCATGGGCGCGAGCAGGTTGCAGAGTTCTTGATAAGCAGGAGCGCCGAGTTTCACCAACGCGGCGTTGAGGCGTTGCACTTCCTCGGGATTTGCCGCGGGCAGTTGTGCAAGAAGAGAAGAGAGCGTCGCGTTTTGAGGAAAAGCAAAGCCTTTGCCCTTAAAGCCGAGGGCAAGTAGCGTGAGGAGTAAAACAAAAAATTTCGCGCGCGAGACGAAGTTTAGCATTGGGGTTAGGGCGGCAAAATCATGCGATCTTTCAAATCTATCCTGAGTGGTTATTTCCTGTTATTCAACGAGCCTTTTTAAGACCACCGATGGCGTTGAAAAATGACTTTCAACGGATACGCTATGGAAACAAGCCGCTGGCGAGCCAAAACCAGCGACCTTGCACCAAACTCGCGTGATTGACATTAAGTGCGATGATCGTTGCGCGCCCCTTCGGCGTTCGCCCGATGAGCTTCGTGTATTTATTGTTCCACCGAAAATGTTCTTCCCGCTTTTCGTTGCGCGGATTAAAAAGGCGAACACGACGCTTCGTTTCGGGATCAATCGCCGTAATTCGATCGCCTTTGACCAAGTTGCAACGAGGGCAAGCCAAACATAAGTTTGCCAGGGAAGTCTTGCCACCTTTGCATTTCGGGATGATATGATCGAAGTGAAAAGACTGACCTGTGAATGCTTCGGGTATATGGCAATACTCACAGCGCATGTATGCACGCGCTTTTACTTCAGCCGCGAGCGCGCGTGGAATTTTTCTGCTCACGGTTTGCCTTTCGGCCGTTTCGCGGCGGCCTTCTCGTCGCAATAAAATTTTGAAAACGGGTTTGTATCGGGCGGCCCTGTTTGTCGAAAAGCTCCGGTTGCGCGGCAAGCGCGAGCGTACGCGCGTTTTCCAGCATCACTGCATCATTTTCGGCAACAAGTTTTTCGAGTTCCCGTTTTTCCGCGCGGTTCAATTGGCCCTCATTATTTTTGTCCATGAGTTGAGCAAACCGTGCTTGCTTTTGAGCGGGAAAACGTTTCAAGTAAATGATCGTCGCGCTCGCTTCTATAATGGGTGTGGCGAGCAACCGCTTCGTTAATTGCCTCTTTAACTTTAGCGGCAGTCTTTCAGCAGCGGCACAAATTTCATCAAAGGTTCGGCTCATAAAAACCTCGAAGCATCGTCATGAAAATTGAAATGAAAATTTCTTGCGGAATTCACACCCGCCACGGCGCGCGCATGGGCTCTTCAATAAAACGATTGGCCGCGTCATCGCCGACAAATCTTTGCGCGACCGGATCGAAGCGGAGCTTGCGGCCCAGACGCACCGCGATTTTGCCGAGATTGATGAGCGTGCAGGAGCGATGGCCGTTGATTTCGTTTAGCGCGAATTTCTTGCGCGTCTTCACCGCCTCATTGAAGTCAATGAGCTGAGACTCGGGTTCGGGAAACTCGGCGAGCTTCTTCATCACATTTGGAATGTCGGATTTGAAGCCTGGAAAGAGTTTGCCATTCGGGCCTGCGATGAAAGGCACGTTCGCGTCTTGGGCCTCGCCGTCCAAAACAATTTCGCAGCCGTCCGCATACTTCATGCGAATCCAACGCCACGAGCTTGCAGCCTCGGGGTCTTGTTGCGGCGCGTCGGCTTCGATCTCGATGGGGCTCGTGTCGTCTTTATCGAGCAAGTACTGCACGGGGTCGAGATAGTGTTGGCCCATGTCGCCGAGGCCGCCGCCGTCATAATCCCAATAGCCGCGAAAGGTCTGATGCACGCGATGCGCATGATAAGGCTTGTAAGGCGCGGGTCCAAGCCACATGTCGTAATCAAGTTGCTCGGGAATCCACTCGGGCGCGAGGTCGGTTCGACCGCTCCAAAAAAATTTCCATTCGAAACCGGTTTGCGCTCCGACGGTTACTTTGAGCGGCCAACCGAGCAAGCCGCTTTGCACGAGCTTTTTGATGGGCTGCACCGTCGTATCGAAGCCGTAAAAATCGCCGTGAAATCTAAACCACGTGTTGATGCGAAAGATAGTCGCGTTGCGGCGCATGGCTTCGACGACTTTCTGGCCCTCAGCAATCGTGCGTGTCATCGGTTTTTCACACCACACATCTTTGCCCGCGTTGGCCGCGGCGATGCTCATGAGGCCATGCCAATGCGGCGGCGCGGCAATGTGAATGATGTCGAGATCTTTGCGCTCGAGCACTTCACGAAAATCGCGATAGCCTTTCACGTCTTTTGAGTTGACGAGTGTGAGCGTTTCGTTTAAATGCCCGCTATCAACATCGCACACCGCGAGCAAGCGCGTGCCCGTGTTGCCGAGGTGCCATTTGCCCATGCCGCCCACGCCGATCACGGCTTTGGTGAGCTCGTCACTCGGCGGCGTATAACCGGTCCCTCCGAGCACGCGACGCGGGATAATCGTGAAGGCGCTTGCAGCGAGCGCGGTTTGGAGGAAGCTACGGCGTGTGAGAGGTTGATTCATTGCTGGGAGTTCAATTCTCGGTTATGGTGTTTGCTTTGCGATTTCACGCGGAGGCAAAGACGGCCCTTCTTTTGTCATTCTGGAGGAATCTTCCCTAGTGCTGGCGCTAAATCGTATTTCCACTTTGGTACCAAGTGCGAGGGAAGGTTCTTTCAGAATGACAACTAACGGGCCTTATAACATCACCACCCGCCCCGTGCGCACGGATTCATCCGCGGCGAGCACGATGCGCAGGCTGTTGATCGCATCCTGCAAGTGCTCGGTCAAATCCAAATCTTCGCGAATGGCTTGGAAAAAATATTCTTGCTCGCGATTGCACAGCTCTTGATGATCCGGCTCGTCGGTGGTATCGATGCGCTCATCGGCTTTCACAAACTTGCCGCTGGCATCCAACGCGGCATGGTGATGCAAGAGGCAATTCGTCTTCGTGTGCGCATCGATATTGTCCGAAGCGGTGTTGCGCACGGTTTGCGGATCGATAATGCTCACGCAGCCATTCGGGCCGACAACGTCTTTGACGAAAAACGCGGTCTCGCTCATCATCGGACCCCAGCCGGCTTCATACCAACCCACGGATTTGTCTTCGAACACGACTTGAAGCTGGCCATAGTTGTACATGTCCGCGCCAATCTCATCACTCAAGCGCGCGCCGAGGGCCTGCACTTGCACGGGCTTGCTGCGCGTCATTTGACACATGACGTCGACGTAGTGCACGCCGCAATCGACTATGGGCGACATCGACTGCATCAAATTTTTGTGCGTCTCCCATTCTTTGCCTTTGCTCTGTTGATTGAGATTCATGCGCATGACCAGCGGCTTGCCGAGCGTGCGGGCAATTTCAATGAACTTCATCCACGCGGGATGCTGGCGGAGAATATAGCCTACGACGATCTTTTTCTTTTTGAACTTGGCAAGCGTAACAAGCTCTTCCGCCTGCGCCACGGTTTCCGCGAGCGGCTTTTCGAGAAAAACGTGCAAGCCCGCGGTGAGACTCTTCAGCGTGAATTCGTAATGCGTATCGGGATAAGTACACACGGCAACGGCGTGCGGTTGCGTTGCGGCAATGGCTTCCTCGAGCGTATCGAATTGCGCCACGCCGCCAAGCTCCGCCGCGAGTTTGCTGCGCCGCTCCGGCGTGCGCGCGATGAGGCCGCACAGCTCGAAGCCCGCGAGCATTTGATAAGCGCGCGCATGCGATGCGCCCATGTTGCCGCAGCCGAGGACGAGAACTTTGATGGGTTCACTCATGAGAGGATGATTGTGATTGATTCAAGCGTGTTTGAGATGACAAGATTCACCCCTCACTTGTTTGTCATTCAGAAGGAACCTTTTTAAGCGCTCGGCAAAAAGTTCGAAACGAGCAATGTCCCCAGTGCTTAAAAGGTTTCCTCCTGAATGACATGTTCATGTTTATCGCTCAAAGGAAGAAAAGGCAGTGCGATTTTTTTTTGCTCTTTGCCTTTTCCTTTTTGCTACAATGACCAGCCCGTGCGATACGCCGGGTTCACGAACTCATCCGCCTCCGGCATGTTGGTCACTTTCATGTTCGCGCCGTCCCACATGAGCGGCGTTTGTTTCTCGCTGAAGCGCACGGCAAAGTTGGCCAGCAGCATCGCTTCGGTCAAGGGCGCGGCGTAATCGAAATTCGAGCACGCGGGCGAGCCGTTTTTGCAGCACGCGATCCATTCTTCATGAATGCCGGGCGAGCGTGGAATCGTTTTCGCCGGGCGCTTGTAAGCCTGCATCTTGCTCTCGGGAATGAGGCGCGCGTTCTTCGCATACGTGCCGCACATGATCGTGCCTTTATCGCCAAGCAACAACACGCCGCCGTCAATATCGCCCATGCGCCGGCCTTCTTCCAAATCGGACGGACGCGACGGCATCAATCCGCCATCCCACCACGTGAGTTTGATTGCCGGCATTTTGCCCCGCGCCGGAAATTCGTAGCGCACGACTTCCGCGAGCGGATACGTCTCGGCGTTGAACGGCGTACACGTCGCCATCACGCTTGTGGGCGAGCCGAGATCGAGCGCCCAAAACGGCACGTCGAAAATGTGCGCGCCCATATCGCCCAGCGAGCCGGTGCCGAAATCCCACCAGCCGCGCCACGCGAACGGCGCATAGGCGGGATGATACGGACGAAACTTTGCCGGGCCGAGCCACAAATTCCAATCGAGCGAGGAAGGCACGGAAGGAATCGCCTCGGGACGGTCGATGCCTTGGGGCCAAATCGGGCGATTCGTCCAGCAATGCGCCTCGCGCACGTTGCCGATTGCGCCGTCGACAATCCATTCTTTGATCAAACGAATCTCCTCGCTCGCGTGGCCTTGATTGCCCATTTGCGTGATGACCTTGGCCTCACGCGCGGCCTTTGCCAGCGCGCGCGCTTCGCCAATCGAGTGCGTGAGCGGCTTCTCGCAATAAACGTGTTTGCCCATTTTGATCGCGGCCATCGCAATCACCGCATGCGTGTGATCGGGCGTGGCCACGACGACCGCGTCGATGCTCTTCTGGTTTTCATCGAGCATCACGCGATAGTCGCGATACTTCTTCGCGTTTTTCAGCCGGCCCAGCAATTCCGTGATCTCCGCGGACTCTTGCGCTTGGCCTTCGTCGGATAATTTGTAATTGAGCGTGCTCGCCATTTGTTCGTCGTCCACGTCGCACACCGCGACGATGTTTTCCGAGCGCACGGAAAACAAATCGGCGCGGCCGCGGCCGCCGACGCCGACGCACGCAATGTTGAGCTTGTCGCTCGGCGAAACGTAACCGGGCCCGCCGAGCACGTGGCGCGGCACAATCGTGAAAGCCGCGAGAGCCGTCGCGGCGTTGCCTAAAAACTGGCGGCGTGAAATGGCGCTGATTGCAGTTTTAGAATGATTCATCGCTTGCTCCTCCTTAGTTTGAGTTTTTTCTATTGACCATTCACCATCAACAATTATTTCGAATCTTTCTTGTTCGCGCTTGCCGTGCGGATACTCGAAGCGATGATTTTAGAAAGCTCGGTGCATTCCTGCATCAAAGGTTGAATAACCTCCAACCTCAGCATCGCACTGCGTTTGATCATTTCCAGCCAGATGCCGGACTCGTTCAGTTCTTTCAACACGATTCCCAACTTGTGTATAAAATCTTTCATGCTTTCAGCGCCGCGAGCCTCGCCATAATTTGGCGCAGGAGATGTGCCGCAACGCAGCAACTGCCTGGCGATATGATTCCCGGCCTTTGTTTTGGGCAAGGCGGAAGATAGCTTGATAATTTCAACGGCAAAATTGATCAGGCGATCTTGAATATCGTCTCCTTTTGCCATCGCTATTCTCTTTGAATTTTTAATGGTGAATGGCTAATGGTGAATGGCTAATGGTGAATGGCTAATGGTGAATGGCTAATGGTGAATGGCTAATGGTGAATGGCTAATGGTGAATGGCTAATGGTGAATGGCTAATGGTGAATGGCT
>Ga0247727_10006985_pt1 | contig 21840 bp, 18 predicted proteins | sample WisWelCaveWW1625_FD_202498 | JGI IMG/M metagenome (GOLD analysis project Ga0247727, IMG submission 202498) | Biofilm microbial communities from Wishing Well Cave, Virginia, United States - WW16-25 | ecosystem: Environmental > Aquatic > Deep subsurface > Groundwater > Cave microbial mat | place...
GGAACGGGACCGGCCGTCGGCGTGAGCTCGGGCGGGTCCTTCGTGAGGATCGCGGTGATGGTGTCGGCGGGCGTGTCGCACCGGAAGGCGTGCCGGCCCGTGAGCATCTCGAAGAAGATCGCGCCGAAGGAGAAGATGTCCGATCGATTGTCGGTCGGCTGTCCGCGAAGCTGCTCGGGCGACATGTAACCGAGCGTTCCCAGCACCACGCCCGGCTCCGTGCCGCCCTGAAGTGTGGGCAGGTTCGTGTGCGCCGCCGGGGGGGCCACGGGCTCCGTCAACTTCGCCAGCCCGAAGTCGAGGATCTTCAACCGGCCCTCCCGGGTGACGAAGATGTTTTCTGGCTTCAGGTCGCGATGCACGATCCCGCGAGAGTGTGCCGCATCCAGCCCAAGGGCGATCTGGAGCGCCAGGTCGAGAGCCTTCTGGAAGGCCATCGGCCCGCTCGCGAGCTGCGCCCGCAGCGTCTCCCCCTCCAAGAGCTCGGAGACGATGTAATTGATGCTCTCGTGTGTTCCGATATCGTAGATGGTCAGAATGTTGGGGTGATTCAGCGCGCCGGCGGCCTGCGCTTCCTGTTGCAGCCGCCTGAGCCGCCCCGGGTCGGACGAGAACCTCCCGGGCAGCACTTTGATCGCCACGTCGCGCCGCAGCCGCGCGTCGCGCGCCCGATAGACCTCCCCCATCCCGCCGGCGCCAAGCGGCGAAAGAATCTCGTAGGGTCCCAGCCGCGTGCCTTCAGCGAGGCTCATGCCCGCCATCCCCCGGGTGTGCGGACTCGCCTTGGACGGCGTCGTTCGATCGGCGTCGGGCGGATGTCCGTGGAAGGTCGCACCAAGCGCCGCGGATCATACCACCCTGTCCCGCGGCCGAGATTGGTCGTCTCTTGGCTCCGTTCCGGCGCCCCTGATAGACTGCTTGCGGATCGAATTCCCCTGGATGGCACAACAGGACGGGAGTCTGTCGATGGCCGGGACCTCGAACATCCGACGCTGGATTCTCCTTGCGGCTTTGGTCGTGGTCGTCGCCGGCCTGGCCTGGTTCGGCCTGCGCCGGGGCCGCGGCAAGGAGGAGCCGAAGTACCGGGCGCAGGCGGCCGACCGGGGCGACATCAGCATGGTGGTCACCGCCACGGGCACGATTTCCGCCGTGACCACGGTCCAGGTCGGCAGCCAGGTGTCGGGAATCATCGCGCGGCTCCACGCCGACTTCAACAGCCCGGTCCGGAAAGACCAGCTCCTGGCCGAGCTCGACCCGACACCGATCCAGGCGCAGGTGGAGCAGCGCCGCGCCGACTTGCAGCAGGCCGAGGTCCATTGGCGCAATGCCGGGATCACATTCCAGAGGCAGGAGCGACTTCTGGACGAGAGGCTCGCGGCCCAGGCGGACTACGACGGCGCCCGGGCGGCCTGGGAGGCGGCCAGCGCCCAGGTGGACCAGGCGCGCGCCGCGCTGCGGCAGGCGGAGACCAACCTGCGCTATACGAAGATCCTCTCCCCCATCGACGGTGTCGTCGTCGACCGCAAGTACGACATCGGCCAGACGGTCGCCGCGTCGTTCCAGGCTCCGACCCTGTTCACGAGCGCGCAGGACCTGACGAAGATGCAGGTCCAGGCCGACGTCGACCAGTCGGACATCGGCCGGGTGAAGGTCGAACAAAGCGCGCGCTTCACGGTCGACGCCTACCCGGAGGAGGAGTTCCAGGGCCGGATCTCCCAGATCCGCCTCAACGCCACGGTCAACCAGAACGTCATCACCTACCCGGTCATCCTCGAGGTTGAGAACCCCGAGGAGAGGCTGCGGCCTCTGATGACCGCCAACGTCACGATCGAGGTGGCGCAGGTCAAAGACGTCCTCAGGGTGCCGAACGCGGCGCTGCGCTTCCGGCCGACCGACGAAAAGCGCGAGGGGGACGGATCGCGTGCGGCGGGCGCGGGAACGTCCGGCAACGCTGCCGCCGGCACTCCCCCTGGCGCCGAGGAGCGGGCGGCGCAGTCCGCTGGCCGCGGCGGCGGCTTCGCGGCGGCGGCCGGGCAGTTCGGCGCGACCGCGGGCGGCGACCGGCCGGCGCGCGGCACGCAGACCGTCTACCTGAAATCCGGACGCGCCGATCTGAGGCCGGTTTCCATCAGGACCGGAATCACCGACGGCCGGTTCACCCAGGTGCTGGAAGGAGACCTGAAGCCGGGGGACGAGGTCGTGGTCGGCCAGGTCACCTCGAAAGTGGACACGACGACGCGGCCACCCGGAGGGCGGATGTTTTGAGCCCACCCCTCGTCTCGCTCCACGATCTGACCAAGGTCTACCTCATGGGCGAGACGGAAGTGCGGGCGCTCGATGGTGTCGACCTGTCGATCGGCCCTGGTGAGTTCCTCGCCATCATGGGCCCGTCGGGTTCGGGGAAGTCCACGCTCATGAACATCCTCGGCTGTCTCGACCGCCCGACCTCGGGCCGATACGATCTCGAGGGCGTCGACGTCTCGACCCTCGACCCCGACGAGCGGGCCGAGATCCGCAATGCCCGAATCGGCTTCGTGTTCCAGAGCTTCAATCTACTGGCGCGCACATCGGCTCTCGAGAACGTGGAGCTGCCGCTCCTCTACGTCAGCGGCGCCCTGCTGGCGTCCGACCGCCTGCGGCGGGCGCGCGCGGCGCTGCGGCGCGTCGGGCTCGAGGTGCGCGAGGGCCACCATCCATCGCAGCTCTCCGGGGGGCAGCAGCAGCGGGTGGCGATTGCCCGGGCGCTGATCACCGAACCGGCCATCCTGCTGGCCGACGAGCCGACCGGCAATCTCGACTCGCGGACGTCGGAGGAGATTCTCTCGATCATCCAGGGGCTGAACGACGAGGGCAGGACGGTGATCCTGATCACCCACGAAGCCGACATCGCCCGGTTCGCCCGGCGCGTGGTGCAGATGCGCGACGGCAGGATCGTCGCCGACGAGCCGGTCGGTGGGCGCCGCGTTCTGGCCGGCAGGGCCGGAGGCGCCGGCCGCGCCGCCACCCTGGAGGCGCGCCGGTGAGGGTCGGGCTGATCCGGACCGGCAACATCCTGAAGGTCGGCCTGAAGGCGATCCTGCGCAACAAGCTCCGCTCTTCGCTCACGATGCTCGGGATCATCATCGGCGTCGCCTGCGTCATCGCCATGGTGGCGGTGGCGGGCGGCGCGTCACGGTCGATCCAGGCGTCGATCACGTCGCTCGGGACCAACTTCATCATGGTCCTCCCGGGGGCGGTCACCCAGTCGGGAGCCCGCATCTTCAGCGGGCAGTCGACCCTCACGGCCGAGGACGCGGCGGCGATCAAGGCCGAGTGCCCCGCCGTCGCCTATGTGTCGGCGGGAGCGCGGACCGGCGGACAGGTGGTCGCCGGCGAGCTGAACTGGAGCACTGCCATCTACGGGACCGATGTCGACTGGCCGTTCATCCGCGCCTGGAACGTCTCGGAAGGGAATTTCTTCAGCGAGACCGACGTGAAGGGGAGCGCCAAGGTCTGCTTGCTGGGGAGCACGGTCGCAAAGAGCCTGTTCCCGGGAGGCGGCGCGGTCGGGGCGCTGGTGCGGATCAAGAACGTCCCGTTCCGCGTGGTCGGAGTCCTCGAGACCAAGGGTGGCTCGATGATGGGTTCCGATCAGGACGACCTGGTGGTTGCGCCGTACACGACCGTCATGAAGCGCGTCATGGGCACGACGAAGCTCGGCACAATTCACGCCGCCGCGGTCGGGCCCGACCGCGTGCAGGAGGCGAGAGAGCAGATCGAGGCGCTGCTGCGGCAGCGCCAGCGGATCGCGCCCGGCCAGGAGAGCAACTTCATGATGCGCACGCAGGAGGAGATCGCCGCCACGGCGGCGCAGAACACCCGCACCCTCTCCCTGCTTCTCGGATCGGTCGCCGCCATCTCGCTGCTGGTCGGCGGCATCGGCATCATGAACATCATGCTGGTGTCGGTGACCGAAAGGACCCGCGAGATCGGCGTGCGGATGGCGATCGGGGCCAAGGGGAAGCACGTCCTGGCGCAGTTCCTCCTGGAGGCCGTGGTCCTGTCGGTGGTCGGCGGGGCGATCGGCGTCCTGCTCGGTGTCGCCGCCTCGACCCTGATCTCGAAGGTGGCCGGCTGGCCGGTGCTCGTGGGGACCGGGTCGGTCGCGCTGGCGTTCGGGTTCGCCGCGCTCGTGGGTGTCTTCTTCGGGTTCTACCCGGCGCGCAAGGCATCACGGCTGGATCCGATCGAGGCGCTGAGGTACGAGTGACAACGAGACGCGGAGCGCGGGCGTCACGCGGTGCATCGGGAACCCCCGCCGGCCCTCAGGCGGCGCGCGGCTCGAGCGCCTGGGACAGGACGGCGGCGAAGGCGTCGGCGGTCGGGAAGCGGCGCTCCGGCTCGACGGAAAGGGCGCGGAGGATGGCGTCCGACAGCGCCCGCGGAAGGGTCGGATCGAGATCGGAGGGAGCGCGCTCGACGCCGCGCAGGTGCGCCATGAGGGTCCCCCGGATGTCCGGCGCCACGAACGGCTCGACCCCCGTGAAGAGGAAGTAGAGGACCGCCCCGAGCGAGTAGAGGTCGCTGCGGCGATCGAGCGTTTTCCCCTGCACCTGCTCCGGCGACATGTAGCGCGGCGTCCCGAGGACGGTGCCGCTCGTGGTCAGGGTGTGTCCCGAGGCCTCCCGGCGGGCGATGCCGAAATCGAGGATCTTGGCCTGCCCGGCGGCGGTCACCAGGATGTTCTCCGGCTTGATGTCGCGGTGGATGATGCCCGCGCGGTGCGCCGCCTCCAGCCCGGCGGCGATCTGCAGCGCCACGTGCAGCCGGTCGGCCCGCGACGGCACCGGCACGCGCTCCGTCCAGCGCGGCAGCGACACACCGTCGATGTACTCCATGACGATGAAGCGGAAGTCGTGCCACTTCTCCAGCGTGTGCACGCGCACCACATTCGGATGGACCACGCTCCGGGCCGTCTTGATCTCCTGCACGAATCGGGCGGCGGTGTCGTTGTCGATGTCCCCTCCCAGGACCTTGAGCGCCACCGTCTCGTCGAGCTCCACGTCCCGGGCGCGGAAGATCGCCCCCATTCCTCCCCGCCCCGCCGCCGCGAGGACCTCGTACCGGCCGGCGACGACGATCCCCGGAACGATCCCCTTCAGGATGAGGTCCTGGAGCAGCGACTTCGCGTCGGCGTAGCGCTGCTCGCGGTCCTTCATGAGGCACTTCAGGAGGACGGCCTGCAGGAACTCCGGCAGCGGCCGCTCGCCCGGGCCCGGCAGCGGCACCGGCTCGTTGACCTGCTGATGGCCGATGTCGTTGCCGCGGAATGGCGGGTGGCCGAGGGCCATCTCGTACAGGACCACGCCCAGCGCGTAGAGGTCTGATCGCCCGTCGACCCGGCCGCGCAGCAGCGCCTCCGGCGCGGTGTACTGGATCAGCCGGCCGCTCGACAGCTCCTGAGGAGACAGGTCCGAAAGGCGCACCGTGAGGCCGAAGTCGGCCAGCGACACCCGGTCCTCAGGGGTCACGAAGATGTTCTCCGGCCGCAGGTTCCCGTGCAGGACCCCGCGCCCATGGGCGTAGTCGAGCGCCTCGGCGACCTGCCGGCCGATGTCGACGATGCGGTTCACCTCGAAGCGCACCTTCGCCTGGAGAAGCATCCGCAGCGGCTGCCCTTCCGCCAGGGCGGAAATGATGAAATGGTGGTGCTCGTCGCTGCCGGTGTCGAGGACCGGAGCGATCCCCGGGTGGCTGAGACGCGCCGCCGCGGAGGCCGCCTGCAGGAGACGGGTGGCCAGCCCGCGTTCGGCGGGGCTCTCGGAAAGGCGCCGGTACGCGATCGGCCGGCCGAGCGTCGCGTCGCTGCCGCGAAATACCTCGCCGACGCGGCCCCGGCCGAGGGAGCGGCCGATGACATAGCGCGCGGCGCCGCCCTGGCCAGCGTGCGGCACCGGCGGCGCACCGGAGACTGGCGCCGCAGCGCCTCCGATCTCCTCTCTCAACGCCCGCGCCCGCTCCAGCGTGTCCTGGTATCCATAGGCGTGCGCCAGGATCGTCTCGTAGACCCGGAGCGCCTCGCGCTTCCGGCCGTTCTCCTCGTGCGCCCGGGCCAGCGAGTAGTAGATGACCGCCGTCTCGTCGTTGACCGGCTCGTCGCCGAGGGCCGCGACGTACTTGTCGGCCGCCAGCGTGAACAGCCCCTGCTCGGCGAAGATTCGCCCCAGAAGGACGGCGGCGACCCGATGCCCCGCGTCGTCGGGCATCACCAGCTGGAGCGCCTTGATGCAGGCCTCGCGGTCGCCGCGGTCGTAATGGATGCGGGCAGCGCCGATCGGATCGCCCGCCTTGAGCAGGAGCCTGGCCGCGTCCTCGGGCCGCCCCGCGCGGCGGTACTGCTCAGCGGCGTTGCCGAAGTCGCGCGCCTTCTCCAGGAGGCGCGCCGCCTCGGCCGGGCGACCGGTTCGGGCGTACAGGTCGGCCGCCTGTTCGAGCTCTCCCTCCCCTTCCATGAGTTGCGCCGCCCGCAGGAGATCGCCGGCCTGCTGGAAGGCCTCCGCGGCGAGGAACAGGCAGCCGGCCTGCTCCAGGACAAGTGCGGCCTCGCCGTGGCGTCCCTGTCGCCCCAGTATCTCCGCCTGCACGGCCGGCGCCAGCGTCGACAGGTCCTTGCCGGAATCGCGCAGCACGGCATACGCCTCTTCGGGGCGCTGCAATCGCAGCAGGATCTCGGCCGCCTTCTCCGGCTGCCCAGCCTGTTTCCACGCCTGCGCCGCCTGGTCGAGGAGGAGGGCCGCCTCGAGGTGCGGGGCCGCCTGTGACGGCCGTTCCATCTTCATGAGAAGCTCGCCGCAGTAGCGGTGCCATCGGACGAGGGAGGCGCGCTCGCTCTCGCCTCTCAACGGTTCCTCCGACGAGCGCTCGGCGGAAGCGATGAGAGACTCGAACACGCGCACCGCCTCGTGGTACTTGCCGCCCTTGACGTACAGGAGCCCCGCCCGGTCGGGGAGCCCGGCCGCCTCCCAGCTCTGGGCCGCGGGCTCGTGCTGGTCGAGCAACTCGAAGATCTCCGCCGCCTTCATGTGCTGGCCGGCGCGTCGATAGAGCCAGGCCGCCTTGTCGCGGTTCTCCTGGCGCAGCTCGATGTCGGCCGCCGCCTTGAGGTCGCCGGCCTTCAGGTAGTGGAGGGAGGCGGAGGGGAATTCACCCATCTCTTCCGCCAGGCGGGCCGCCAGGTCGTAATGACCGCCCCGGAGGTACATCTCGGTGGCGCGCTTCCAGTCCCCTGCCAGGCGGTAGAAGTCGCCGGCCTGCGAGTAGTCTCCCGCCCGTGCGGCGGCGCGGGCGCGTCGGGCGTAGGGGACCGCGGACATGGTCCCGGAGAATCTATGTACCGGTTGGGTGGCGCGCCACCCGGCGACGCCGGGGGGGGGCCGCTCCTTACGGCTTGAACGCCTGGTCCACCAGCGTCTTCAGCTCCCCCTCCTGGTGCATCTCGGTCACGATGTCGCAGCCGCCGATGAACTTCCCCTTGATGAACACCTGGGGGATGGTCGGCCAGTTGGAGTAGGCGGAGAGCATCTCGCGGATTCGGGGGTCGGGAAGGACGTCGATCACCTCGAACGGTTTCCCGATCTCCTTGAACACGCCGATCGTGCGGGCGGAGAAGCCGCAGCGCGGCTCGTCCTTGGTCCCCTTGGCGAACAGCACGATCGTGTTGCTGGCAATCGCGTTCTTGATGTCGGTCAGTATCTTGTCGTCGGCCATCGTCGGTCTCCGGGATCAGGAAGTCCGGCCGCCGCGCTTCCCCCTTTGCTCCGGGGTGAGGGTGCGGAGGGCCAGCGCGTGAATCGCCTGAGTGCTCATCTCCTCTTTGAACAAAGCGTAGATCATCTGGTGCTGCTCGATGCGTGTCTTGCCCGCGAACGCCTCCGAGACGATCGTGGCGCTGAAGTGGGCGTCCGCGCCGCTGACCTCGGCGCGCGCGCCCGGCAGCGACTCCTCGATGCGCCGGGCGATGTCCTGCGGCGTCATGGTCGAACCGTGATGCTCCGTCATGGCGTCAGCACTTGCAACGTGACCCGGCGATCCAGATCGCAGGCCACGTCCGGAAACCCGTCGGGAACGAGGTCGGTGTCGAGATCCATCGAATCGCACAATGTCGGAATGGCGTGGGCGCTCCGATCGAGCGTCCCGATGCACTGTATCCAGCCGGCGTCGTCGCTCTCCCACTTCTGGACCAGCGCCAGGCACGAGTCGGCCTCGACGCTGGCCATCAGCTCGTTCCTCAGGTCGGGGCCCGACCCGACGACATCGAAGCTGGCGCCCGACGGGCTGGCAAAGGCCAGGACGCCGGTGTACACGGTGGTGAAGTCGTTGACGTCCACGATCGTGCCGTTGTAGGCCGGGTCGTCGCAGTTCACCAGGACGGGGTTGCCCTGGATGAACGTGAGGGCCCAGTCCCCGAACAGGTCCTCGCGGACCAGCCCACAGTCGAGCCCGTTGACGACGACCGTGTCGCCCTCCTCCGTGCAGCCCGTGGCGATCAGAAGGAGCGGCAGGACCAGGGTCCATCCGGCCCGCCGGCCCCGCCCGATGACACCGAATGCTCTCATGATGGCGCTCATTCTACACGGACTTGAGGGGCGGACCCGCTTCGCCTACCATTCGTCCGTCCCACCACCCCCCGGTGAGAACCCAGGAGGGACCGGCCCTGACCTTGCGCCATCCGATCATCGCGTTGCTGTGCGCCGTCTCGCTCTGGAGCGCTCCGTGCCTGGCCGATCCCCTGGCTGGAGCGCGCACGTCGACACTCGACAACGGCCTGACCGTCGTCCTGAAGGCCGATGCGGCCCGCCCTGTCGTGGCGGTGCAGATGCTCTACATGGTCGGGGCCCGCAACGAGACTATCGGTCTCACCGGCATCTCCCACTTCCTCGAGCACATGCTGTTCCGCGGCACGAAGGGCTTCCCTCTCAGGGACGTCACCGGGGTCATCGAGCGCGCCGGAGGCGAGTGGCACGGCTATACCTATCTCGACTGCACGACCTACTTCGCGGCGGCGCCCAAAGATCTCCTGACCACGCTCCTGCGTCTCGAGGCGGAGCGGATGACCGACGCCCGGATGGCGGCGGACGAGGTCGAGCCGGAGCGCGGTGCGGTGTTCCAGGAATACCGGGGCTACCAGCTCGACGCCCGGTCCGATCTGTTCGACGCCGTCACCTCGACCCTGTTCCTGGAGCATCCGTACCGCAACAACACCATGGGCTGGGAAAGCGACCTGGCGGGCATCACGCACGAGGAGCTCCTGGCGTACTACCGCACCTACTACGGACCCGGGAATGCGGTCCTGGCGATCGCCGGCGATTTCGATCCGGCGGTGGTCGAAAACCAGGTCCAGTCCCTGTTCGGGCCGATCAGGGCGGGCGGGGCCGATACCCGCGTCCGGACGGTCGAGCCGCCGCTCAAAGGAGAGCGCCGGCTGACCCTGCGCCGGCCGGGCGCGGCCCCGGCGCTGACGGTGTCGTTCCTGACGCCGCCGCCCGCGCGGTCCCGCGAGTACGCCCGGCTCATGGTGCTCGACGCGATTCTCGGGAGCGCCAAGGGCCTATCCTTCTACCGGCACTCCTCCGACCTGACGGCCGGCGCCGAGGCCGGCCCCGGCTCGCGGCTCGGGGTGCTGGCCGAGGACGGCCCGGCGGATCGCTTCGGCACCGCCGTCGTGCCGACCGTCTATCCCTACCAGTATTCGATCCACGCCACGCCGCGCGAGGGACGCGCGGTCGCCGAGATCGAGCCGGTCATCTTCAAGGCCCTGTCGGACGCGGCGGCCGGTGTCACAGGCGACGAGGTGAAGCGCGCGGCGGCGCGGATCCTCGCCGCCGACCTTCTCGAGACCGACTCACCGGTCGAGGTGGCGCACGAGATGGCCTTCTGGACCGCGCTTGGTGGGATCGACCTGCGCCGCGCCATCTTGAAGGAGATCGACTCGGTGACACCGCCGGAGGTGCGGGCCCTCGCTGCGAGCTTCACGGCCGGCCGCGCTGTCGTCGGCACGCTCCTTCCCGAGGAGGTAGCGCCGGCGGCGCCCGGCGACGGAGTGGCTCCTGGCGTTTCCGGGACATCGGAAGGAAGCGCAAACGGCACCGGGGCTCCTCCCTTGCGCGCGCCGGACCGGGCGCCGGGACGCGTGCCGAAGCCATTGCCGGGACGCGTCCCGGAGCGCTCCCCGAAGCCGGAGGTCACGACGCTGCGGCTTCCGGGAGGGTCCCGCGCCATCGTCGACGCGCGACCCGATCAGGCGACCTTCGTTCTGCGTCTCGCCGTGGAGCCTTCCGGCGGTCCGGCCGGCCCCGGCGCTACGGCCCGCCTGCGCGCGGCCGGCGCCGCCCTGCGCCTGGATCGGGACGCCCGGCGACGGCTCGCGGCGACCGGTGCCCGGCTGTCGGTCGAGAGCCTGGGAGAGCGGTTGTTGGCCGAGCGCGACACGCTGCAGCTCGAGACGGCAGGCCCCGCGGGGGCGTTCACGAGCGCCGTCGAGATCCTCGGCGAGGCCGTGGGCCGCGCGCTCCGGACACCAGCGGGCGAGGAGATCCCGTTGTCGGGCGACCCGGGTGAGCGCGCCCTGCAGATGCTCGCGCAGGCGGCCGAGCCAGCCGCTCCGAGGGGGACCGGCGGGAACGATTGGCGCGTCTTCGTCGCGATCGTGTCGCCGTTTTCACCGGAATCGCTCGGGCCGTGGGTGGGAGCGCTCATCGAGGCGGTGCCCGCTCCGGGTGAGCGCGGCGACAGGCGCCCGGTCCGTGGATCGGGCGCGCGCGGTGGCGCGTCCGGACCGCCGTTCGCGCCCGGGCGGCGGTCCGCCACACTCGAGAACATCTCCCAGGGCCACCTGCTGCTGGCGGTGCCGGGGGACGAGGACGTGGCCGCGCAGGAGGCGGTCGCCTGGATCCTGCACCACAACTATGGCGGCCGGCTCGGCGTGAAGGCGATCGCGGAGACCGGGTTGGTCTACGACATGGACAGCGAATCAATCCGAAGAGGGACGAGGCTCGCCTACTTCGCGATGGGTGCCGACCCGGCCGCCCTCGGCCGGCTGGAGTCGGCGCTCGCCGAGGTTCTCGACAGCGCCGCCACGGGTCTCTCCGAGCAGGAGGTGGCCGAGTTCAGGAGCTTTATGTCCGGATCGCTCGTGGTGCGTCTCGCCGACCCGGTGCAGGCGGCACGACTCCATTGCTCGGCCCTGCTGCGGGGCGAGGACGACCGCGGGCCGGCGGTCTTCGCCCGCGGCGCCGCTGACCTCACCCGGGAACGGGTCACCGCCGCGGCGCAGAGGATGCTCGATCCGGCACGGCGGCTGACGGTGGTCGTCGATCGCGCCGCCCGCTGACCGCCTTCCCCCGGGTGGAGTCCGTCATGGCGAGCAGGCGAGGGCTTCTATCGTCTCGCGGCCGGGGCCGAAGCCACCCGTGCCACACGGCTTGCGCGCCCGGACCAGGTAGTAGTAGCCATCGTCGGCGGGTGGATCCGGCCGTGCGTCGTTCCACTCCGCCGCCGAAAGATCGCCCACCAGGCATCCCGCCATGGCGAATCCGCTCGCAGGCACCGCCGACAGGTCGCCCCCCGCCACCTCGTAGGTGAGGGGCGCCGGGTCGGGAGAGACCTGTGCGTCCCAGACGATGTGGGACACGGGATCCACCTGCACACCGGTCACGGGACCCGGGAGGCCCCACTCGGAGGGGTCGGCCGGAGCGCAGTCGCCTGCATTGAACGCCAGGTCTTCGTCGCGATCGGCCCCGAGGCGGACCCCCGATCCAATGGTGACGCAGGTGAAGGTGATCGGCCCACCCGCCTGCCCCCTGAGCTGCGCCGTCGTGACCTGCGCCTCGCCCGCCAAGTCGGTCGTCCAGAAACCGCCCTGGGCCGTGCCGTCAAGGAACCAGGTGCGCTGCCGCGCTCCGGGAGAGGACGTGCGGCCGGCCGCCGTCAGCTCGCAGTGGCGGCTCGGATCCGCCAGGTTCCCCAGGGCGACAAGCGTCGTCAGGAGGGCTTCCTGCTCCGGACCGCCGGTCGGCGGTGCCCCCGGCGGGAGCGTCAGGTTCTGCCCCACCGCCGGCCGCGTGCCGGTCGGGAACATCATGCTGAAGGCCGAGATGTTCTTCGCGTCGTCGACCGAAAGATTGAACACACCGGCGGACAGGAATGTGTTCATGTCGGGAATGGTCCCGTCGTGGACCAGGCCGAAGCCGCTCTTCTGATCCGGGCGATCGGCCGCGTCGTCGACGTCGCCGAAGCGCGGCCCGAGCTTTTCGTACATGTTTCTCATGTGAGGGATCTTGAGGTCGCTGTGCGGCGAGCCGTCGCCGTCTCCGTTGATCAGCGCCGCTCGGGCGATCGGCGGGTCGCCCGGGTTGATCCCGCCCAGCTTCCCGCCGTTGGCGCCGAACGGAAGCTGGTGACAGGTCCGGCAGAAGAAGCCGCCGTCGGTCGCCGATCCCAGCGTGCCGAGGAACCGCTCCTGGCCGATGAAGGGGTTGCCGGGGTTCGGCAACCCCGGGATAGACACGATGGCGTTCGGCACCTGGTCGTTGACCGTGCGGTACGGGTTGGGCGGGAAAGCCTGTGCCAGGGCGAACTGACGGAACTCCTCCATCACCGTGGCGCTCACGCCCGCCGGCTCGCCGCTCACCGGCCCGATGTCGGCCGTCCCCATCAATCCGACGAACGCCTTGTTGAAGCTGTTCATCGTCGGGCGGTCTCCGCGCCAGTGGAGCGGCTCGAGCATCCCGCGCAGGGTCTGCGTCGTCATCGGTCCCTTCTCCGGGTCGAAGCCGTCGTGGGCCGCGACGAGGGCCGGATCGTCCACCGGGAAGAACCGGACGTTGTCCCCCGGGGTCCCGTACGCCACGAACTGTCCCGTCGGGTCGCCCAGATCCCAGGCCAGCCCGTCCCGGTCGCCGGACAGGTGGCAGGAGGAGCAGGCGGCGTCGCCGTGCCCGCTGCTGTCGATGCCGTCGTACATGTGCCGGCGCCCGACCTTGATCGCCAGCGGGCTCGTGTCGTGGAGCGCGACCTCGCCGAGCTTCGTGAAGCTCGCCGCGTCCACGAAGGCGATCGCGCTGGAGAAACGGTTCAGGACGTAGAGCCGGTTCGCTCCGCCCTCCAAAAGGGCCACGCCGGTCGGCCCCTCGCCGACCTCGACCGCGTCGGGGACGGAGCGCGACGGCCCGAAGACGCACGCCCCGTAGTCCGGTCCCGGGCCGTTGAGGCAGCTCTGGCTGAGGCGGAACAGCTTGCGCGACCCGATGGCCGTCAGGTAGGCGGAGGTGCCGGCGCCGTTCCAGACCATCATCCCGGGCTGGGAAATGCTGGCCTGGCGCTCTCCCAGGTTGGCGGCCGGGTCGCTGCTCCGGACGATGTGAGCATTGAGATCGACGATGCGCGCCGCGTTCCCCGCCCCCGGGTCGACGATTGTCATCTGGTTGTCCACCACGTGGCCGCGCACCCCCAGGGCGTGCTCGAAGCGGACGAGGTTTCGGGCCTCGGTGTTGGGGATGTAGACGCGGCCGTTGGCCGGGTTCACCGACACCTCGAACATCGAGGTGCCCAGGTGATCGACCATCACCGTGGAAGCGGTGGAAGGGTTGGCCGTGTCGATGATGAACAAATCGTGGTCTGGCAGCCGGTATGGCAGGCAGTCGGTCCAGTCCTGCGCCTGGTCGTCCAGGAAGCGGCCGCTCGCCCGATCCCAGCGCACGATGAGCCCCACGTGCGGCTGCTGGCCGTTGGGGGGATCGGGCAGCGAGGGATTGCGGACGATCCCTTGCGGGTGCGGCGGGTAGGGCGGGTGGACGTCGTTCTTGCAGGCGATGTCGTTGAGGCCGAGCGCCGCCAGGCGTTGCGGGTTGAGACCGAGACCCTGGCCCCAAATGGTGTTGGCGCTGATCACGGTCGTCTGGTTTCCGGACTGCAGCAGGACGGCGTACACCTTGCTGCCGTCGCCCGCCGTGGCCAGGGCCCGCACGTCGCGTCCCAGGAGATCCACGCTCAAGGGCGACGCGCCCAGATCGGCCAGGTTGTAGACCTTGACCGCGTCCTCCTGGGAGACCGCCACGAACGCCTTGCCGTTGGCGAACACGACGTCGGTCGGCTCGTCCCCCACGGAGATCGTCCGGACCACCGTCCCGAGATCCAGGTCGACGATGCTCACCGTATCGGACAGGTTGTTGACCACCCAGGCTTCGGAGTCGGTGCGCGCCACGACGGTCACCGGCTCCAGCCCCACCGAGATCGACCTCTCCGGGGTCAAATCGCCGGAGGAGGAAACGGCGAAGACCTCCAGCAGCGCGTCCGGAGTGTTGACGGCCAGAAGCCGCAGGCCCCCTGGCGTCAGGTCGATCGGGTGGACGTGCGAGGACTCGAAGTTGACATAGGCGGCGAAGGCCGGCATGCCAAGAAGGGCCAGGGACGAGGCGAAAACCGTGAACCGGGCGCGGCGCACGGCGGGAATCTACCATCAACCCCCGCGACCGACAACCTCGCGTTTTGACTTGATCGCCACCGATCCCCGGCCGTCCGGGCCAGTTCGCCGGCGGACGCGAGACCCACTCGGTCCGGTGCGGCCCCGGTGGCGCGGCCGCCCACCCCCTCCACGGAGACCCGCTCCCTCCAAGCGCTTGCACCGTGTTTGTCGGACCCGCGTCGTGTCAGCGATCCGTGGCACCGCCCTTGCCTTCCTCGCCCACCCCTGCCGCAGAGAGGCGTGCCGAGGAGGAGATCGTGGTCGTCGAGAGGAGATGCCTGATTTGGGGGGAAGGATCGGCAGGACGGGGGTGTCTGGGGGCGGCCACTCCGCGCCGGCCGGTCCTTCCCCACCCGCACCGCGGGGCGCTCGCGGGACTGCTCGTCGTGTGGCTGGCTGGAACCCAATAGAAGGAGGACTCATATGCTGCGCACGTCCCGTCGCTTGTTTTGTCGATCGCGCCTGCTCGTGCCGCTCTGCGCCATAGTGCTGACCGAGATGGTCCTTCCATCAGGGACTTCGTTCGCCCGGCCCCCTGTGCCTTACTTCAGCGGCGAGGAGTTGTTCCGGGGCCTGCTTCTGATGGACGGCCCTGCGTCGGACCTCATCCCCGAGATAAGGGACCAAATCCGCCCGCCTCTCGACAAGAGGAACCCGCGCCTCGCCCGCGCCGTCGCGCTGTTCCAGGATCAGCTCCTCGATGCCTTGAACCTCCGCGATCCGAGCTTCTTCGGGGCCTTCGCAGAATCCGTCCGCAGCGGCGATCACCTCCGCATCCAGACGGCCTTGATCGAAGCGGCCCGCGTCACCGCCGCCGTCCTGCGAGAGAATCCCGTGGCGCAAGCGCTCGGGCGCGAGATCAAGGAGGATCCGGGCAAGCGACAAGCGTTCCTCGAGGCCCTGAGGGAGACCCCCGCGGCGCAAGGGCTCAGCGAGACCGAGCGGGTCCAGGTTGTCGAAACCCTCGCCTGGCTTTCGGTAGACGACTCGGCCTCGGGACCGAATCCCTATACCGTCGACTCGTCCATCGTTGCCGTTCTGGTCACGGTCGCGGCCGTGGTGGCGGCCGTCACTGTGGTCCTGGCGCAAAGCTACGCGGCGGTCCTGAACGTCGCTGGCGCGATCAACTTCTATCTGGCCATCGTGGCAACCAGCACGATCACGGTCACCAAGGACCCGGTCATCGAGGCGAAGATTCCGACTCTCCTCCAGGAGCAGATGGTCGACTCCATCGCCACGACCTTCCGCCGGTGATGTCGTGCGTTCCGTCGCTGACGCGGGGACTCCTCGCGTGTCTCTGGACCGGGTGCGCTTTGCTGGTCCTGTCATCAGGACCGGTGGACAGTCCGCTGCGCTCGAGGCGTTCTCTGCGGCGAAACATGATCGCCATCTCGCCCCAGGGTTGGGCTTTCTTCACGCGCGACCCGCGCGAGCCGGTCGACCGACTCTACAGGGGGACCGCATCGGGATGGGCCCAGGCGACCTTCACGAACTCGAGCGCCCGCAACCTCTTCGGCCTCAGCAGGGCCGCGCGCGCGCTCAACGTGGAGATGGCTGCGCTGCTGGCCGAGCTACCGCCGGACCGCTGGCTGGAGTGTCGCTCGACGCTCGAGGCATGTCTACGGGAGGCCGACTCGCACGGTGTGACGCTGCACAACCGCTCGCTCACCCGTCTGGCGTGCGGAGCGCTCACGGTTCAGCGCCAGCCGCCGGTCCCCTGGGCCTGGAGCCGCAACGCGGAGAGGATTCACATGCCCTCGGAGGTGGTGCGTCTCAATGTCCGATGTGACCCGACCCGCTGACGGCCCGGTGACACCCGGGAATCGCTTGGAGGCCAGCGTGGATGGCTCGGCCGGGCCGTGGACCGACGTCTACGGCCTCGCACGGACGCTCCTCGCCCTCGGCACGCTCATGACGCTCCTCTCGGACGGCGTGGATCTCCTGTTCCGGCCCCTCGGGATGGAGGTGACGGAGGGCGTCTCCGATATCCCGCTGCTGCGGCTCAGCCTGTTCAGCCTTCTGGGAGGAGAACGGCTGGAATGGGCGCGTTGGCTGGCCGTGCTGATCCTGCTCTCCGTGATCTCAGGCTGGAAGCCGCGGATTACGGGAGTGCTCCATTGGTGGGTGACCGCCAGCTTCGCCGTCTCCTGCGTCATTGTCGAAGGCGGGGATCAAGCCGCGGCGATCCTCACCTTGCTTCTGGTGCCCGTCACCCTGACCGATCCGAGGCGCTCCCACTGGGCGACGCGGCCGGTTCCGATCGCGGGGCTCCGGCGCCGGCTCCAGGCCATCACCGCGTCGTCGGCGCTCGGGGCGATCCGGCTTCAGGTTGCGGTCATCTACCTGTTCGCCTTTGCGGTGAAGCTCACCGTGCCCGAGTGGGCCAACGGGACGGCGCTCTACTACTGGTTCCTGCATCCGGTGTTCGGGCTGTCGGGTTGGAGTCGCGCCGTGCTGGCTTCCGCTCTCGGCAGCCCCGTTGTGGTAACTTTGCTGACTTGGGCCGCTCTGGCGATGGAGGCGCTTCTGTTCATGGGACTCCTCATGGAACGACGGTACCGGCCTTGGCTTTTCGCCGGAGGCGTCCTGTTCCATGTTGGCATCGCCATTACCCACGGGCTGGTGAGTTTCGGGATCATCATGGTGGCAGGGCTGGTGCTCTATCTACGACCTGCGGAGCGGCCCCTGTGTGCCGGAGGGTTCGCGTGGTGGCACCACCGGAGAGCCGCCTCGCGCTGGCTCAGGGAAGCGTGGTCGGGAGTTCCCCGGGAGGCAGCGTGAGCCGGCCGCCGACACCCGCGCAGGCTCAATCGGCCCCATTGAAGGAGGGAAAGGGAATGACACAGCGCTGCAGTTGGTGCAATCAGGCAGGCGGAGATCTGCGCGAGATCGTCGTGTCCACGCCGGGCCGGTTCGGGACCACGCCGCACGAATGGACGACGATCGTCCACGTCGGGCACGAGGCGCCATTCCGGGGCTACAACGATCGGGTCTCGAGATTCGCTCGCCTGTTTCTCGGCCTGCTGGGCGCCTTCCTGCTGGCCATGATCGTCCTGGAGTTCGTGCTCCTGAAGGTCAGCCTGTCTTTTGGCATCGCCGGCATCGGCGCCGCAGTGGCGCTGGTCGGCGGCGTCATCCTCTGCTTCCCGTTCGCCACGCCGGAAACGGTCAGGGCGTTTGGGGCCCGCGCCGCGATCCGGTTGGCGCGGTCGGCGGGCGTGCTGCTGGTCGCGGCTGGAGGCGTGGTGGCCGCCCTCGCCCTGACCTGAACAGCACAGACGTCGCGCGCCGGGCCTCAGTCATGCTCGTCGGTCTTGCGCCGGCCGTCGTCGCGGAGCCCGATGAGCGGGGCCGCCTTCTCGGGCTCGGTCGCCACGCCCTCCTCCTTGTCCGAAACTGCGTCGGAGGGGGTGTAGGCCCGGCGCACCACGAAGCGCGGCCGCTGGCGCACCTCGTTGTAGATCCGGCCGACGTACTCGCCGACCAAGCCGAGCGAGAGGAACATCACGCCGATCAAGAGGAACATCAGCACGACCAGCGCGTACACCGGTGTCAGCCCGGCGCCGAGTCCGAACAGCGGCGCTCCGAGGACCGCGGCGCCGCCGGCCATCGCCAGAGCGCATGTCACAAGGCCCAAAACGCTCATCCAGCGCAGCGGCAGCACCGAGAAGGAGGTGATCATGTCGTACTGCAGATGGATCAGATTCCAGAGGGAGTACTTCGATTCGCCGCTCCGGCGGGGCGCGTGCGCCACCTCGATCTCGGTCGCCCGGCGCGCCAGGGCGTTTGCCAGCGTGGGGATGTAGGGCGAGTGCTCGTTGCAGGCGGCCACCTGCCGGACCACGTCGCTCCGGTAGGCCCGCAGCATGCAGCCGTAGTCGCGCATCCGGACGCCGGTCACGCTGGCAGCGATGCGATTCGCGACGCGCGACGCCAGCCGCCGGAAGGCGCTGTCCCGGCGGTCGCGGCGCCAGCCGTTGACCACGTCGTAGCCCCCTTCCTCGAGGCAGGCAAGGAGGCGCGGGATCTCCTCCGGCGGGTTTTGCAGGTCGGAGTCGAGGGTCACGACGACATCGCCGCGGACCCGCTCGAAGCCGGCCATCAGGGCCCGGAACTGACCGTAGTTGCGGTACAGCTCGACCACCACCACGCGGTCGGTCGCCTGTCTCCTGAGCGCCAGCAGGATCGCCAGGCTCCCGTCGGCGCTGCCGTCGTCGACGTAGATGATCTCGTACGTCATTCCGAGACCGCGCAGGACGGCATCCAGGCGCCGGTGCAGCTCGTGGAGGTTCCCCTCTTCGTCATGGACCGGAATAACGACCGACAGCGAGGGCGGGCGCTCCGGAGCGGCGGGAGTCATGCTCAGTGGCGATTATGCCGGATGGTCCCGGCACGCGCAAGCCATGGCGCGGTGAAGTTCCCCGCCATCCTTCGACCCGCTCGGCCCGCCTCGAGGACAGGCGCCGACCCGTTGACAGATCCTCGCGGCGAGGCGGATGATCGGCCTGACGACCACTCCACAGCGTGCGACCGACATGCGCTGACCGGCCCATTTCCGATACGGCCTCGGGAGGGGAACTAGAATCCAATAGAAACGACTGATCCACCCGGTGTTATTCAACTGACGCCCCGGGTAGGCGCCGGCAAGAGGCTGACCGCCTCGCAGTCCAAGGCCCTATACGTGGTTCAGTCGATTTGAGCTGCTTGAGGGCGGCAAGGTGAACTCGGACCGAAGGCGTACGGAACGCTCCTTGCTTGTCCGCGGCTTCGTAACCACCTGCCTTCTGCTGACGACGTGTAGTTGTGGCTTGTATGGTCCCCACATCTACCGCGCGCCCACAGGTTCGATGGCCCCGACTATCCAAAAGGGTGACTTCCTCATCGTCCGCGACCTCGCGCAGGGGGAATCTCGCTCGCTGCGCAGGGGTGACATCGTCATGTTCCGCTCGCCTAATGACCCACGTCGCCTCTACGCCAAGCGCATCGTCGCCTTGGCTGGAGATGAGATCCGTGTGGAGGCTGATCGGCTACTTCTGAACGCTCATCCGGTCCATGAGCCTTGTGCAACCTGGACCGAGGAGGCTGTATTCAAAGTCGCCCCCGACTACAAGGCGCGCTCGCCTGAGCTATTTGATGTCGGTCCGAACATCATTCCCGTTGACACCGTCTATGTGCTGAGCGATAACCGTTCTGACGGTTCCGACAGCAGGGCATACGGCTCCATCCCGTCGTCGGCGCTTGTTGGTCGTGTGCTCTTCACGGGTGAATGATGGCTCGCCGTCTAAGCACGCCGTGCAGCCGACGGCGTGCGCCGTCGGGAAACAGGTAACTTCGACGGGAAAGTGTGGCGCCCGTCGCGGCTGACGGCGAGCGTTGTGCAGACAAGGAGGCCAAGAATCTGTGCCAGTAGCCCATTCGGATCCTCGCCTTGAAGGGATACGCGAGCAGTACGAGCGTGCTCGGCTCTTTCTCCGCGAGGCATTCGAATCACGGAATGAGACCGACGGGTTCCGGAGGCTCATCGCTGCGCTTTACTTCGGTGGAGCCATCGTGGAAATCATGCTTGAAGCGGCAGACATGGAAGTTGTAAAAGTCAGCCGCGAAGAGCTTGAGACGCGGTTGATCGCAAGGCTACCTGGGTATTCTCTGATCGAGATCGTGCGAATCCACGACTTCCACAGGTTTGGAGTCCTTCCACGGCCGGGCATATTCTTGGGTGGCATGGTCATGCTTCGCGGTCAAGGCGGTCATGTGGTCCTGACCTTTGACGACGACGGGCCGAAGGTCTCCACCTCTGGTCAGTCCAAGGTGATTCAGCAGCGAGCGCTACACATGGCAGGAGATCGCGTATACGACGAAGAATCCGGAGAGTACGTGACCATGGATTCGCTTCTGACAAGGTTCCTCGGTGCGGTGCCGGATGTCATCAGCGAATTCAAGTCGCTCTGAGTCGGGGTGCTGCACAACTACGGCGTGCAGCCGACGGCGTGCGCCGTCGGGAAACAGGTGAAGGGCCACGCCGCTCTCGCGCTCGCCGCGGCTGATGGCGAGCAGACGAGGAAGAAACGTCGATGATCTCTGCGCAAGAAGCACTTGAACGCTTGCGCGAGGGGAACCACCGATTCGTGATGGACGTTCGTCGCCGTGACACACCCACTGGCCAGACGCGTCGCCGCGAACTGGCGGCAGGCCAGGAGCCGTTTGCCGTCATTCTCGGCTGTTCCGATTCGCGGGTGCCAGCGGAGATCGTCTTCGATCAAGGACTTGGTGACTTGTTTGTTATCCGTGTCGCTGGGAACATCGTCGCCCCTTCTCAAGTCGGGAGCGTCGAGTTCGCTGCGGAGCGATTCGGCACACGACTCGTTGTGGTCCTGGGTCACACCGAGTGTGGGGCTATTCTGGCAACCCTTGAGGAACTTGGGCGTCCCTCGGAGGGCCAGTCACGGAACCTCCGATCGATCGTTGACCGTATCCGGCCATCTGTGGAAGCGCTGTTGGCGACGGAATTCGGGGACCACGCGGATGCTCTCGTGCGGAAGGCCGTTCGGGCCAACATCCGCGTCTCGGCTGACCATCTGCGACATGGATCGGAAGTCCTTGAGCAGTCGATCCAGAAGGATGGGCTCCTCATCGTCGGAGCCGAGTATTCTCTGGAAACTGGAGTCGTTGACTTCTTCGACGGTGTACCCGGAGCCGGCTAACAACGCCATCAACCCGCCGGCGGGCGGCATGCTTCGTGGTTCAACCCAACTGGGGCGTGCGCCCGCCGCGGGTTATGGAGAGCGCCTCGAGGAGACCTTATGCGATTCGAAGTGGCCGCGGCTCTGGTGGGAGAAGCACTCCTGCCGATTCTCGAAACGTTGCGGCGAGATCTCGATCATTGGGTGGTGAACTTCACGACGATGTTCGAGGACTATCTGGCGGGCGTCCTTCTGCTGGCGGGTGGCCTGGCTTCGACACGGTCCAAGCCCTATGGGGCGTTGCTCTTGCTCACCGCCTGGGCGTACGTGACGGGCTTAATGGGCAGCAGCTTTGGGGACCAACTCGAATCCACAATCCGCGGCGTTGAGCTGGAACCCCACAGCTCCGTTGTCCTCGCGTTCAAGCTTTTGATGTGGTGCACGTGTGTCGGTGCACTCCTACTCTCGTTTCGTGGGGCATTGAATGACGCTCGAAGGTCCGGCGGCGCCTAACCACCGCACATAGCTTGGTACTTACTAATCAGTCTCAAATATAGTCTACACATTGCGACGCTGCTGTGTTATGGTGCGCGGCATGCGCATCGATGGACGCACGCTGTCGCACACGACGTCGGAGACGATTCGTTTGATGGCGGTTCG